>Ga0123337_10001725_pt1 | contig 27069 bp, 32 predicted proteins | sample frozenSSSSmetaG_FD_89792 | JGI IMG/M metagenome (GOLD analysis project Ga0123337, IMG submission 89792) | Glacier valley bacterial and archeal communities from Borup Fiord, Nunavut, Canada, to study Microbial Dark Matter (Phase II) -... | ecosystem: Environmental > Aquatic > Freshwater > Ice >...
ATTGCGACACCATATATTTCACAGTGCAAATGCTATCTTCTGGGATGGTTCAAACTCGGTTACGTCGTTCAGCTTGGTGGGACCAACTCTACCTAAGTAGAGTTTGTGGAAAACCAACGATTAGTGTCTGGAATTTAGATTAAATACATTCGTCTACAACTTATTTTTTCCTCCATAATATTACAATAAGTTAAGAGTTCCGAGCGAGCTTGCCCAAAGCCTTGATCTTGGCCCACAATGCTGGCGCATACCCCAGCTCGATGATGGCGCTCACAATGTTCCATCCCTTCCTCGTATCACGAATTGGATATCTCAGACCAGGAGGAATCGCCGTGTTAATTCCCGCCCATGACCAACGATCACGGCATACACCCTTGAGATTGCACAGTCCCCTCAGGCCCTCCTCGCCCGCAAAGCGGCCATATCCGCTTCCCCCAACTCCACCGAACGGCAACTGGACAGCATAGTACACTCCGAAATCATTCACGGCCACCATACCGCTGCGGATACGGCGCACAACCTCGTCCAGCTCCCGGCCTGTCTTTCCGAATACGCTAGCGCCCAGGCCGAAGTTGGGCGCGTTGGCGATGTCGATGGCATCAGCGGTTGAAGAAGCTCGCATCACCACACAGATCGGCGCGAAGCACTCTTCCTTGGCGATGGCCATGGAAGGTGTCACGTCGACGAGAAGGGTGGGTTGGAAGTAGGTGCCGCGCTTGTAGATTGGATGGTTGTAGCGACGACCACCCAGGATAAGGCGGGCACCTTGCTTGACGGCTGATTCTATGAGAGACTCGAGGCGAGAGAAAGAGGCGGGGGAGACCATGGCACCCATGTCTACGTTCTCTCCCGGCTTCGCATCAAGACCAGAGCCCACCCTAATGGCGCGGATGCGAGGCTCTAGGAGGGAGATGAGCTTATCATAGACGGCGGAACAAGCGATGAGGCGCTCGAGGCCGACGCAGTTCTGGCCCGACGACTGGAAGACGCCGCGCACGACAATATCGACCACGCGATTGAGGTCTGAAGCCGCTGAATCCAGGACGATAGCTGCGTCTTTGCCGCCGAGCTCGGCCACGAGAGGAGTTAACGATTTAGCAGCTGCAGCAGCGACGTGGTGGGCGACTTGACGGCTCCCGATGAAGGTGACATGTGCAATATCAGGGTGAGATGTCAGATGGTTGGCGATTTGAGGCCAGCAAACGACGGTCTGTACCAAGTTTGGATCATGCCCACAGACTGACAGTGCGCCTTTCGCAATCACAGTGAAGTAATTGGCGCTCCAAGCCGTGTTTTCGGATGCCTTGACAACGATGCCATTACCTGCAAATATCGCAGAGATGACGGGCCCAATGAAGTTGTGGAACGGATAATTCCAGGAGACCAATGCCGCAACGACGCCAAGTGGTTCGTAGTGTACTTGATTGTCCTTATAGAGCATAAGCAGATTCGTCGGGCGCTTCGAAGGCTTCAAGGCCTTCTCTCCATGTAGTATTGTCCAGCGCAGCTTCTCAACCGTGACGAGCGTTTCTCCGAGGGATGCATCAATCATTGTCTTTCCAGAATCCAAACAAGCCACCCGACAAATATCCTCCTGGTTCCTCAAGATAAAAGCCAGTAGTGTTCGGAGCACCTGGCGACGCTGAGAAAACGTGGTCTTCGCCCATTTCTCCTGCGCTGCCTTTGCTTGTTCAATGGCTCGGTCAATGCCAGCCTGTGTCGAGGGGTTGACGAGGCCGAGAAATTCGCCCGTAGCCGGCGCATAGCAGTGGATTGCTGACGAGCCGGAGAGCTTAATCGCGGGTTCGTCCCAGTTTGGCGGCGGATCTGCCTTCTTCGGCGGCGATACTGTGTATGGAATTGCAGGTTCGGAGTTGTACCAGTTCGAGATGTAGACGAAAGACGCAAGTGACGCGAAAGCCGTAACGATCGCAATGGCTGCGAACTTAGCTACAATTTTATCCCTGTGGAAAGTATCTATGTTAGTGATACTTTGCATTTCTGTGTTGATTGACTGCTTACCCTTCACTTGCGAACAACGAGCCATCCATAAGGCCGTGTATGGCCTCTGTCATTCCCCTCGTTCCCATGATCGAGCCCATCTTTGCAGACGTTGTACGATGATGAAAGAGACTCGAAAAACTACCTAAGCCCTTCGTCTATACAGACTTAAGGACCATATGAAAAATTGGCCGGGAGCTGCTTCCTGTTGCAGCAATTGTAGAAAGCGAAAGCCTTGCCGATATATTAAGAATTCAGAGCAGCCTCGTGGATAAAAGGTGATCTGGGGTACATAGATACATAGGTACATAGATTCATAAATAATGCACGGAAGCTTAACTTTAGTTTATGCACTGCTCGACTCAACGCCAGCCAATCAGCTTCTTCACACATCTTCGCTCCAGGGCGCTGGCCAATATGATGAAAACCACCAGCACGAATGTTTATATACGTACTCCGTAGGTACATAATCTTCCAGAATTGCGCAAAGAATCAGCTATATTTGAGACTGATACTGTTTATAAGTAGCTAATGCTAATCCTCCAGAGATGAGCCATGCAAATATAGTCAGGCCGCTCAGGCTCATGAGCTGCTCTATAGAAATTCAATTAGGAGATTTGCCCTCCACAAGTAATATGTCCGCCATGAGCAATGTGTCCTCGAAACTCCTTCGTCGCCATAATATTTCACAAAAGCAAATAAGAATAACCTCCTCGAACGGTCAATCAAAGCAATGAAACGTGTAACAATATAAGACTACTCTTCGTCTCCCGTCTTCTCGGACTCTGGGGTGGCCTCGTTATCGTTCTCATCCTCGTCAAACAGAGCTTCATCAAGTTCGCTCAATTCCGAATCGTCGTCATCTTCAGAGCTCTTCTTCTTGCTCTTCTTCATCTGCGCTGATGGCTTGAACATCTTCCTCTTTCCAGTCCTCTCAACGAGATGCTCAATTGGACAGATTGTCTCTTTCCATACCTCGCTTGTCTCCCCAGTCGACGCTCTACAGCGTCCACATGTCTTCCCATGGCGTATAAAAAGTTGATGAAGACTATATTTTAATTCACTTGGGACGCGAACCTCGCAATGGCTGAAAGTCTTGTCTCTAGTGGCATTTTCAGGAATCCATTTGAGCCACTTGCAGAAGCGGAAGACGTGAGTATCAACAGCGAAGCTTGGCCGGCGAAGGCAGAAAAGAATGACGCAAGATGCCGTCTTCACGCCAATTCCGGGATATTTGGTGAGTTCAGTCATGGCCTCATCTGGTGTCAATCCGTGCATGAATTGCAGTGACAAAATGTCTTGATCGGCAGCTGCAATCTCCAGGTCTTTCTGTCCTTGCTGAAGAGTTTCTGCACCCACAACGTCCGCCTTCTCACCAGTCTCCTTTTCCTTGACGAATGCCTCGCGACGAGCTACATTCTGGTCATGGACCATGTTGAGAATTTCTTTGATGGATTTACTTTTCGTCGCTGCCAGACCACCTCTTTTTATCGCCTGTTCGACGACCTTAACATCTGCCTCAAGAACCTTGTTCCAGTTGACGCTGCCCTTGCCAATCCCTTCTTCAAGTATGCCGAACTTTTCGACGAGACCTGCGAATGCATATGCTGAATTTGTGCCTGTCGTTGCAGCACTAAGTCGAGTTCGGATGAGTGCATCAAGGACTGATGGGACCTCCCCACAGCCAGTCACTTCCAGCGAAGGAGGAGGTATTGTCTTTGGCTGCTCAACAACACCATGCTCCTCTGAAAGAAGTCTGTTAACTTCGTGACACGCCTCAGCTGTTGGCATGGAAAAGTCTGGGTACGGCGAAACACCAGGTGTGATACCATATGTGGTTTTCTTCGCTTTCTTTACAGTTGGAGTCTCAGTTGCTTCGATAAGTTTATCCACTTGATTCTGCACATCCTGAGACATGTCAATCCTTTTGTCTTTCGAAGCTTTCGGAGCTCTTTTCTTTTTCGGTCTCTCATCGTGGAAGTCAGACTCATCCGCTTCTTGCTGTCGGCTCCGCTTGGTTGATGTGCCAACCTTCTTTGCAGTTGGGTTCTTCTTGCCATTTACCTTCTTATCCTGGATGTTAGAATCGCTTGGCTTCGCCCGAGCGAGAGTTCCATCATCTTTGGTGTCCCCCGAGGTATCTGAAATCTTTTGCTTGCTGACCTTAGGTTTAGCCCGCGAAGCACGTTTCCTAGGAGCTTTTGTTGCAACTTGACCATTCCCTTGAATGGGAGTCTCAGAAGGCTCGCCGAGCTTGTCATTGTCGCTAAGATCAACATTAACTTCATCCTTAATTGGGATGCTTCTACTTGTCACATTCTTCTTCCGCGAAGCACGTGTCTTGGTTGGTGCTGATAGATTATCAGTTGCGGCTGCTTGTGGACGATCTTCTGTTGACTTGCTGGCGAGGCTGCCCATATTGTGAGGCAGCTGATCCCATCCACCTTTGACGACCTCTCCATTGACAACTCCGCTCTTCCTTGTCTTCGAGGCTTTGTCGGTCGAAAATTCAGTGGAATTAAGCGCCTCAGCCCCACCAATGGTAGGTTGGTTATCAGCTCCTTGGCTCTTCAATTGTGTAAAGGGTGATTCCATGCTACTTCCTGAGTTGCCTGCAGTCTCATCAGCTAATAGTGCTGCATTGTGTGCAGCTGATGGTGCTTTGGAGCATTCACCAGCGGCCTTCGACTGTGACTTTGACTGGATCACATTTGACTCCACCGTTGGCAATGGAAGTGGTTGAGTAGTGGTACCAGGTCCTTTGGCCTCCGATTTGGCAATGAGGTCGGCCTCTCGCCGAGTTGCAGCACGGGTCGACATATTTCTAGGTCGTAGAAGATGAGAAATCTGATCCAGTCACGGACCTCTGGATGAGGATTGTATATGGAAACAGAATTGTGGCTGGGCCGCACAAGTCGCAGCAGGCTTGATTCTCCTCTGAAAGGTATGAAGTAGAAGGTGATATGATGAAATTGAGAATCAATGCCGTCGTTGTGAGAAGGATATAGAAGTGAGAGGATGTGAGGATACGGAAAATATAATCACTATGACGATGCTTCTGACGAAGACAACAAATTCAGACGGTTGTCAAGGTGTCATCCCAATAGCCACCGCTGATAGATGTTTGTCACTCGGATGAGCATCTATCTGGTTGCTATGATCACGGTGCGTCAACCAGGGCCATTGATTCAGATTACCTTGTGGAAAGTAAATTGGAGAAATCGGGCTCTGAGTCAAATGTGACCTACTGGCAGTCAGGTCAATTGAAAATAACGAAGTCGATTATGAAGTACGACTCCACTGTTCTTTGCTTCTGTCTATTAGGTACTGTAGGAGGCCCGAGTATTCCAGTCACCGAGTTGAGGTGCAATAGGTAGCGGAAAGTAATAGTATGGCACATATATCCCCAAAAGTGTTTAGCGTCGAAGGACGTTCAATCAAGCCAATCACAGACCTTCCGTACTTCTCTTCCCAAACCTCTCTCAGATCAACATCACGTGCTATATTTAACCATTACTGTAGGTATTTGGAGTATATAGAACTGGCCATTTCAATGCTGCTACGACTAGGTCTAGTGATGAAATGCCACCCAATTGAGTCTATCTGAATCAATTACTGGACGCCCTCCATCCACGGAGCCTATATATATGTACAAAACCATGTACTCCATGCCCCAAAATGCAGCGCTCACTAAAAATCCGATCTTGGCTCAGTAGCAAAATTGTGCAGGCTGTAGATGGTCAATACTGGCTTCTGGATTTAGGAAGAGCTACCATACCTGATATCCACACGATCTCTAACGGGTGTAGCAGCACCACCATCTTGTCTCTCTCTCTTGCGACGGGCATGGCCAGCTTCGTTGTAATCAATGGTACCATTGGAGTTAATGTCTGGGACAACGTTTCTCTGGGATGAGACGGTTACACCGTTCGTGATCATGCTGATTTCTTCCTCATTGGCAGTTCCATTCATGACATTGTCTTTTGCGGCCTCGATCACCTTCAATTTTTGGCTCTCGCCTCTCAGCCTTTCCAGATGCTCGAAATAGCCATCGCTGACTGGAGTAGCGTATTTACCACAAAAGACACCAACCTCGAATTGCTGAGTTTTTGGATCACGGGGTGACAATTCGGCACAACACCACTTGAGGTCGTCGAGTGTCTGGTAGATTACCTCCTCCGCACCGATATGCTTAGCAATAGCAAATCTGTCCCGGTTATGAGCAACTAGTTCTCGAGGAGAAGCCAAATCGATGCCATATATATGTGCGTGTGTAATGGGAGGAGCGCAGCTGGCAAAGATAACCTTTCGGGCACCTGCTTCTCTTGCCATGCTAACAATCTCCCGAGATGTTGTACCGCGAACGATACTGTCGTCGATGAGAAGAACGGTGCGCCCACGGAATTCAGATTCCATGGCACTCAACTTTCTTCGCACACTCTTCTGGCGGTTTCCTTGCCCAGGCATAATGAATGTTCTGAAAACATAACGGTTCTTCACAAAGCCTTGGCTGTATGGGATCGAGAGTTTCTCAGCAAGAGCGGCTGCTGAGGTGTTTGATGTCTCTGGAATCGGGATAACGACGTCGATTTTTTTCATAGCTTCCTCTCCGAGAGTTCTGACAATTGTGTCTGCAAGCTTGTAACCCATATTCATTCTGCTTCTTTGAACGCTAATGCCATCGATGACACTATCCGGGCGAGCAAAATATACATACTCAAAGATGTCAGGAGAATAGGCCAGTTGGGGCGCGACCTGTCGATAGATTGGCTCAGCACCCTTTCTCAGAATGACAGCCTGGCCAGGCAAAACGTCAACAAGATTGGTGAATCCGAGTTGGCGAAGAGCAACCGACTCTGATGACATCATGTAGTCAGTTGCTCCAGTAAGGGTGCCCGAAGGTCTAGATCCGAGAATAAGTGGACGGATAGCATGGGGATCTCGGAAGCCCAAAATTCCATAGCCCGCCAGCATTGCTGTACATGCCCATCCGCCGACGCATCTCTTGTACATTCTGGTTAAAGCCGTAAATATGTCCTCCTCATTGACACGAGCCTTTCCAGTCTCGTTGAGTTCGTTGGCAAAGATATTGAGCATCAGCTCGCTGTCACTGTCGGTATTGATGTGACGATGTGCCTCAATATCCAGAAAGCTGCGTAGCTCTTCGGCATTAATCAGGTTTCCGTTGTGAGCGAGAGTGATGCCGTAAGGGCTGTTGACGTAGAATGGTTGAGCTTCCGCACTTGCACTGCTACCAGCTGTTGGGTATCGCAAATGTCCGAGTCCCATGAAGCCGGGAAGGTCCTGAACTCTGGAGCCATCATGGAAGACCTTGGCAGCCATACCGTTTCCCTTGCACTGGTAGATCCGTCCACCGGACGCGCAAGTTGCAATGCCGCAGGCATCTTGTCCTCTGTGTTGAAGATAATACAATGCATCATGCAGATCGGCCGCGGCGGTCGTAGATGACGGATCGTCAATGTCGCCAAGGATCAGACCAAGGATTCCACACATGTTTTCTGTGTTATAATCGGATAATCGGAACGACTGTGCAGATCTCTGTTAGCAGCGGATCCAATACTGCTTCGTAAAATCAAAGACGAGATGAGACAATCGGAAAGGTTCAGAAATATTTGGTTTATCAGCAGAATAGCTAAGAAGTCTAACATCTTTATTTCAAATAAAATCATCACAACCATCATCGAGTCTCAACACATCTCTCCTAGGTGAAGCAAAGCAGGTTGAACAGAGCGGCATACCTTTCTATGGGAATCAATCCCGTCTTATGTCTTCTGCGAAGTGCTTTGTCGAAGTCGTCGCGATCTCTTCAGAGTGTCACCGAAGAAACAAATCGCGTTGGGTGGTGGGGTTTGCGATGTCGGAAGGTGATCCGCAGAATTTGGATTCAAGGGTATTTAATATTTGATAGTTACGGCGATGCGATAAACGAGAGAATTCACTTCACCGAACAGCGGCGCGAAAGAGATGTAGGCTAGGCGGAAGCTGAGCGACAGCTTTCGGAAGGATGGATAAAGACATCTTTTTGGAGCGGAGGAGGAGTTTTTGGGGATAATGCCGCACTTATATGGATTGGAACGAAACTTTTTCCAATCTTCGCGCTAATTTCACGCTTGTCGTGGGATGCTGCAGGGTGCGTGCGTGGGGCTAGAGTGGTGGCGGACTGGCGGGGTTGTTGAGCGGCACGTGATCCAAGATGTGGGATGGGTGGATGACGACGGATGCATCGATGATGTCTCCTCTCCGACTCCCGAGGAATCCTGGACTCGACTACTTTGCTCATGTTCTTAAGGGCTTATTTTTGATATTCATCTCATAAAATCTCGCTAGTGTGTTTCCTTATGTTCATTTCATCTCTCATAATTTGTCTTCTTTGTGGAACAATTAGTTCATGATTTGGCTATGTTGCGGTATGCATGAATTGGGTATTTTCCAAACCAGCCATATGAGGCCATCTTCCATGGCCAACTCCTTACTCCTGGTATCAAACCGCCCCAGCAAAGTCCCAAAGACTTCATCAAACTCGACTCCATCTGTGCATCCGACGGAACTCGACCCAATTATATGCATCGCTAAGACACAGCAATTAATTAATGCTTCCTGTTCAGAATGGCTTCGAAGCCTCTTCTGCACTCCTTCGTGTCTTTGATCATTCTATGAAATTGCTGGTGCAAGCTCATGTGCCGAACGTCCTTCTCAATTCTCACGCCATCTGTTATGACAGGTCATGCACTGTTCATCGTCAGCACTGCAATTCCAGAGAAACTGTGATAGCGAAATGAAACGCTCCTCCACGTACCTTGTAAAAGCTGGTCATCGGCTCGTCCGCACTTCTGATTTGAACCTGAAAGAAAGCCGCCTCCTCGCCATTGCAACCTTCTTTTGGACACTGAACTTCTCCCTTCTGCGCATTATCCCAAGCCTGGGGTCCTCCGAATACATCTTCGCGTTCAGGTCGCGTGAAGACTTTACGCTCGTAGTATCTCTTCGTCAGGACGTATTGGTATGGGCAGGTTCTACATTCAAGGCGATTTTGACCGCTGGAAGATGCTGCTGGATCATTGCTGCTGGCGTTTATGTGCGGAACCTCCGAAACCGTGAGGACATTGCAGCAGTTGGGGCAAACTACATTGGTCAGTAAGGAAAAGAATAGCGTCCGAATACTACTTACAAAGCAACATTGCTAGATATTTGGCGCAAGGAGGAAACAAATACAATCTTCCTAAACTCGAGAGTAGTATTGCAATTCAAAGCGCTACAGTCTAACAATGGACATTGGTTGATGGCGAGGCAAATTCACCATGACCCGAAATATATCCCCGCTTCCGATATATTAATCCGAGCCGAAATCACTAAGCGTGAGGCTGAAGCACAACGGGCGTCAGCAGCCGCGCAGCCCGCTGAGAGCATCATTTGCTGTTTAAGGTGAACCTTAATGATACTATATTTCTGTTCGAATTTACCATACCTGACAGACATCGTTCCTATCTGTCATCATTTGCCAATTCTATACCATCAGCCTGCAATATTCGACAGGTCTTCCCCTCATTGGCACTTTCGGAATACCCCTTCTGGTCCTGACAACCCTGTTGGCTGAGGTTCTTGCAAATACTACTACAGGAAATCCGGATATTTATGAATAGACGCGATGGCTGACCTCAGGAGCCATCCGCAGCAGAATCAAGAGCATGAGGTATGGAATTTTCAGTTATGCGTTGATCAGCAAATTGAAAGTGACTTGTGATTGCTTTCTATTTGCCCGGCCTATTTCCTGAGAACGTACTAATCAATAATATAGGGTGCGAAGCCATCGGAACTTGTAATAGAGGCCTGCAGAAGAAATAATACTGAGCTTCTGAGTTCAATTATCGAAGAGTGCACATCCCCGGAGGCTGTCGCAAAGCTCCTTAATGAATCAAAGAGTGTCTTGGGAAACTATGCATACCACGAAGCTGCGGCGCGAGGGAACTGTAAGTTGCAGTCTTGACAAATATTCTCGAGTTGTTATTTTAGGCTTACGTTGTAATCATCAAACACCGAAGCTAACGGGTGAATACTACAGATGAGATAATCGATATGCTTCTGGACCAAGAAGGATTTGAATGCGACCCCATCAACAAGAGAGAAGGCGATACTCCACTTCACACTGCTGTACGGTGGGTGAACGAACAATCCGCGGAGAACTACGAATATGGGTCGAGTCTGATCGATATGATGTTGGAAGCAGGGAGCGATCCAAGGTGAGATATAGATCCTCCATCCACCCACCTTGTAACGACGCTGACAAACGTTCTACAACAGAATTCGAAATAACGCAAAGCTAAAGGCAGTGGATCTCGTCAATCCCAGAAATACCGAGCTGCGCGACCTCCTACAAAAGGCAGAATATGTCATGCAGAACCAAGGTGACTTTATCGATGTACAAGAAGAAGAGGATGAGGGTCCCACAGGGAGCAATTCGGATAGCGACTTCGACGAGCCGGAACCAAATGGCAAGAAAAAGTAATAGTTTTTGTCCATATCACGTCGAAGCACTTGTCAGGTCAAGTGCGAGTCAATGATGAATATGTATTTTCTGCATAGCGTGGGTTAAACACTGGAAGTGGGTCAGGGCCGCTCCGTTGCTCGTTGCATTTCGAGATATAGACCGCCTCTGTTCTCGCCTGAGATGTGCAGAGGACGCACTTATATATAGGGTGAAGTTAGACATGGAAATGCGATTTGGCAGCTTATCATGGCAGTCTTATGCTTCAACTTCTGCTCTGCGTCGATGTGTAATTAATGATGAAACCGAGCTTGAGGGTGTTCACCAGAGTTACTCTAGAACTAGAACTCGATGCCTTGCGTCAAAAAAGGCAATCGGAGCGTATAAGATGTTTCACAAAGCATCTCGAAGTCTTCCACTGCATTGGACTTGCAGAGCAGCACGGTGACATCGAGAGAGAAGCTGAGACGTTTCATCGGAAGCTGTGGATCGGAATACAGAACACAAGCATGAGCGCAAGCAGCACAAGTTCCTCGTGGATTGCGCATGGCATAGCGTGGCATGGCATGGTATGGAGTAGTATGCAGGTACCGCAGGGTAGGCACATAGCATGGAAGACACAGAAATTTCGGAAGTTGCGGGCCGAATAGCACCTCATCATTCATACCTAGGTGAGGTGAGTGAATGGGGTGTGGGCAGAGTACCTAGGGGTGGGTGCACTGTTTGCGTCATAGTAGCTCTTATCTTATCGTAAGGTATCCAGCTTTGATGGGACAACAATTACCATCATCACCTTCTTCTTTTTCTTTTTCTTCTTCTTCTTCTTCTTCTTTCTAATTCTAACTCATTTACTCACTCACTCACTCACTCACTCACCCATTGACGCCTCATACAAAGTCTCAGACATAGCATTGCATCTTCCTGCGCCCTTGCGGCGTGTCTTTCTTCCATCAATTCTTAGTACCGTCTGCTCGACCTTGACCCATCCACATTCCCTGCCCAGTTTGGTCCCTGCATTTATGTCACTCGGATTAAGATTGGATGGAGATGCCGGATCCTCTCCAGACTATAACGGCCATTGCTTCATAGCGATTTGCCGTCTTGCACGACATACAATAATACTTACGCGGGCTTGTACACCTTCCATCGATCCCTTCGATATTGATCTTCGTGGAGAATAAACCACCTTGTGGCTGACCAGCTTCCCTCTTCGTTGAGGACTCCAATCTTCCTTCTTTACTCACATACTGCAAAATCTTCTCATACAATTATTTCAGTATACGTAGAAGATACCGTTCCTCTTGTTACCGATTTGCTCTATCCCTCTTCCGCGTCGGAATCTTTCAAACCTCTGTATATCACCGACAATACACCCAAAGGACCAATGGGCATCTCGAGACCATCATCTTCGTCACGCAGGATATGCGACATGTCTGTTCGATGCTGGGCTTCACTCGTCCCACTGCTTCTCCTCGTTGCCCAGTTCGCCGTGGCTTCGGAGCTTGAGATACGGCACAACACATCCGCACTAGAATCGACGCCTATGAGAATTAGAAACAACTGCGCAGAGACCATATGGCCGGCTTTGTTGACACAGGCCGGAAAAGCGCTGATGGGCGATTTTGGACTGAAGAGTGGATCATTCAAGGAGACGATTATCTCCGAAGACGGACAAAGACGAGTGTGGGGTAGAATAAACTGCAGCTTCAATTCCAACGGAACTGGATCAACCAATGGTCCCCCCTGGGCGCGTGAAACAGGCGATTGTAATGGCACTCTGGGATGTATTGGAACTGTATGTTATATATGACAGTTCATTGTGGGAATATCTGCTGACTATCATATAGGGCAACACGCCTGTAGCTCTCTTCGAAATAACGCCGCTCACTGGAGGAGCCGAGGAGAAACAAAGCTTCTACAACATCTCTATGGTGGACGGGTATGATCTACCTACGGATCTTGCATATATCTCCAGCAAGTCTAATCCGCTCGACACCCCACCCGATCTCACGAGTCGCGCATGTGTCGCAACAGCAGGCTATATCAGATCCGGCCGCGGCAACGCCACGATCCCCATGCCACACAACCTCAAAACCACAACCTCGGACCTTTCACGCTGGTGCCCGTGGGATCTGCAGCTGAACCCTCCGCCTAAGCCCGGCTTCAGCATCTACCCCTACACCGACGACTCCATCCCCCGCGCGACCTTCTCGCCCCGCCTCTCCGCCTGCGCAAGGACGAACCCCGACCACGACTGCTGCAAGGGCACGAGCACGAACATCCCAGGGACGTTGGGCAGGGAGCTCGGCGAGCTCGCGCACACGGGCTGGGTGTCCCGGGAGTTGCGCGGGGGTGCGCAGAACGTCACGCTGCTGCAGCAGGGCGCCGCGCGGAACGGCGGGGGGAATGGTCCGAATAGGGAGAGGATGGGGAGTCTGGGAGCGTTGGTCGTCATGTTGGCGTGGATGTGCCTGTTTTGACCATTATTTCCTTTGACGCCTTTGCATTTTCGTTTCCGCTCAGTTGTCCCAGCGTTTTTTCTTTTTCTTTCTCGGAGCAGTTATACCCAGTGCACATGCTTGGAAGTGCCTAGACGGCTCGATGTCAAGGCTAGATTGTGCGACGGAATAGATTAGGCGGATGTGACTTCAAGGAGAAGACTTGTGTGGGAGGAAACATGATGTGGAGGACAATGTGTTGTACGATATTGTACGATTAATGATGGAATGAGGGAATGATGAGACGATGGAATGGAGTGGACCCGTATGAAAGAAAGTCTGTACAAAATGTATAAAATGTATACAATCCTAACCCCATGACGAATCGTCCTTGAAACTAGACAACTGTATGTGTAATCATTGCACCTTTTATTCTTTCATTCTGTCATCTTTCATTCTTCATTTATTGTATTGTCAGAAAGACGAGGTAGGTGACAAGGCCCATCATCAAAAACGCACCGTAAGATATAAGGCTTGATCGCGGGGAACAGGCGCCGCGCGAGTGAGAAACGAAGAAAGAACTATAAATTCCCGACAACCCGCAATCCTCGACTCATGACTCCTTCCATCTAGGCTGGCTGGATCTCCTCCTTTCGCCTTCGCTGTCATTTTAGCTATCTTGTGCGCTCATCCGTGTATGGTATCTGATTTCCCAACTTTCATGTCTTCATTAACGCCGTTTCCCATGTCTTCCCTGATTTCATCCGAGGCGGACTATCGGAACCTCGACGTGCATCGCCCCATCACCTCGCCTTGACAGACGAGCTCGGCATTGAACTCCGAGCCGTCGAGCGTGAGATAGATGTCGAAGTAGACGCGATAGAAGGTGCCCTGCGGCGTGTCCATGCGCTCGAAGTCCTTCTCGAGGTTCTTGCGTGAGAGATCTGAGGTGAGCGTTACGACTTCCTTGACACCTGATCCTTGCATTAGTTTCCACGTCTAATGTGTGTTTTGCAGTTTGCAGGGTAGCAGGAGGGAAGGTATAAAGACGTGAATGGACTTACGAGGATCCTTAGTATACTCGGGGCAAACATCATCATCGCATGCATATAGAATATCCTCATACATAAGCGTTGCGCCCGGTGCCACCTGTCTGAAGAACGACACCTTGACCGGCTCTCCAATCTTGACTCTCTGTCCTTTCTGGACGAAGATCTGGCGCGTGAATTTACATCTGTCCTTACCATCGAGGGAAGGCACACGGTACGCCTCGGGATGATGGCCCTCCTTGAACGGCTGCAGAGTAGCCATGAGGTAGTGCCGTCGCGCAACACGGGACGTGACGACGCGCTCAGAGATGCCTGCTGTGACGGCACCCTTCACGATCGCGGCGACGGAATCCATAGGTCTCACGACCTTGGCCTGGAACTGCGGCGGCACGTGCAGCTTGATTTGCTGGAAGAGGTATTCTGAGGCGCCGAAGCCACCGACGACGAGGACGTTCTGGAGCGTGCGGTTCTGCGCTTGGATGGCAATGATTTGGTTCCTGACAAGCTCCAGGATCCGATTCACGACCGGCTCGAAGCATTGCAGAATCTCCTCATTGGTGAAGGTCATGTAGCCTTCCTCGATGCCGGCCTCAGGGAACTCAGCCTCGATGCCAACATCGACGGCCCACTTTTGGTTGTTGTTGCGGAAGTCGGCCTTGATGCGGTTCTCGAAGTCCATGATGCACTTGGCGTATACGCGACCGGCGGTACGAGAGCCTTCGGGAAGCTTCATCTTGCGGATCTTGGTGCGAAGGATATTGCTGAAGTTGCGGTTGAGGGCGGTAGAACCACACGAGTCACCGGAACCCGCAGTGCACTCGGCGACGGTGAACGGAGACTCTTCTTCGACCTCGTAAGCGATCAGATCGACGGTTCCTCCGCCGCAATCGACAATAAGAACGGCGTCATGGATCTTGAGATTTAAAAGACCCGTCTTGGAACAGAACATGGCGGCGGCTTCGGGCTCGGTGATTAAGGTGAGGCGGTTATCGTTTTCATCGCGGAGAAAGCCTGCCTGGATGGCAGCAGCACGTGTTGCGGCCTTGCCAGCATCGTTCCAAATGGCCGGGACAGTGAGGAAATATTTGATGTTTCTTTCCTCTCTGTTAAAGACTTCTCCCAATGTCTTCTGGAGCTGATTTCTCATCGCTTGGCGCAGCTTGAAAAGGTAGTCTGCGGCAACATCGATTTCGGACTTTCCTGGTGGAAGCGGGGGCAGGTTAATGGGATCGATATATGTATTTCCGGAAAGCATGAGTTGCAACTTGAACCATTCGACCTTTTGAACCCCTGGTTTGGGATATCCAGTCGGGGCTAGAGCGTCGGCGATATCAGGACCCCAGCCCACAACCTTTTGATATTGATCATAGTAGAGCACAGTTGGAATCTGTAGTTATTAGTCCAGGTCTCGAGATTTCGCGGATATGCTATTCTGCTGACCTTTTGCTTTGTATATGTACCTGCACCGGGCCACTCCGTAATGACATCCTCCTTTGCTTCAGCATTATTATTCGACACGAAGGCGAACGCCACGCCCGAGAAAGTAGTTCCCTTGAGACTCAGTCAGCTGGTCCACCTTCAATTGGAGTATCGCGATACTTACAAAATCAATGCCGACGATCAACTGTGATTTGCTTCTGCCTGCGCCTTCCACCTCTACGGCGTTATTCCTCGCCGCATACGGGAGTGGGGCCATGCCTCCCTGTCCTGGCGGGGGATACGGCGCGTTCTGGTATTGCGGCGGGCCCTGAGGACCTCCGGCGAGCGGTGGTGGACCACCAACGCCTTGCATATGTTGCGGTGGATATCCGCCCGTCGCGGCCGTATTGATCGGAGTCGGGCCACCTACGACTTGGGATGGTGGTGTGCGCGGAATGCCTGGACCAGGATTCATGGGCGGACTGGTCGTCCTTCCCTGTGCGACTCCAGGGGGATAACCGGTATAACTCGGTGGCCTTGGACCAGCTCCGAGGGGATTCATCGGGATGCTGCTCGCGGAGCTCGACTGTGAAAGAGGAGGAGGAGGAGGAGGAGGAGGAGGACCTGGACGGACAGGATGGCCAGCAAGTTGGCCAGCGACCTGTTGGACGGGAGCGGGGAGTTGGTGAGAGAGGTCTGGATTTGCAGTCGATTTGCGCTTTGATCCAAAGCCAAATCCCTTGAAACGGGAGTGCGTAGAAGTCATAAGGAAGAAGAGGAAAGAGCGAGGAAGGGAGGGAGGGAGGGAGGGAGGAAGAAAGAAAGAAAGGAAGGAAGGAAGAAAAAAAAGAGTGCGATCAAAGGCCGGGAGTCAGCTCGTCAGATATTATTAGAGTGGCAGTGGCAGTGGTGGTGGTGGTGGTAATGGTGGTGGTGGTGTGGCTGGGATGTGATGAGATATGTATGATATGCCCCGTTGTGGCAGTAGGCTGGAGTAGGCTGGAGTAGGCTGGAGTAGGCTGGAGTAGGCTGGAGTATGCTGGGGTAGGCTGGAGTAGGAGCCGTCTCGCTCGTTCCCGGGACAGAGGCTTGGTGCAGACAGCGTGCGTGTGTGGTGTTGGTGTGTCCCAGGGAGAGTGGTGGAGAGTGGGAGAGTGGGAGAGTGGGAGAGTGGTGGAGAGTGGGAGAGAGTGGAGGGTATTGTATTGTGTCCAACGGTAAACGGTGAACGGTAAACGGCGAAGGACAGTCGAGGTCCACTTCAGCTTCAGCTCCTCTGCCCTACTATGCGTTCATGCTGGAGCATCTTCGAGGGCGAGGGCGATGAGAGGCTGGAGGGGGGATGGGATGGGGGGATGGGGGATGGGGGATGGGGGATCAGAGCTAGATGGGAGGGAGGCTTTGGGCGCAGAGGCCTTTGTCCTCAGGTCTCTGAGGCTGTGCCCAAAGCAGTCAGGCAGGAGTGAGTGGAGGGCGAGAAGAGATACATATGTACATATAATATGAGGTATATAATAATGTATGCATATGTACGTATACAATACATACAATACATACAATACATATACATATGTACTGTATGTACATATTAGATATTTGATAGTGTTAGGTATTTGGTATCAGGTGTGTATACTAGATATTAGTACTACCATATTCTACTGTAGAGTTGTAGAGTTGTAGAGTTGTAGACTTGTAGACTTGTAGAGTTGTTCAAATGGTCGAGATTAGTCAGGCCAAGCCGACCGATGCCAAGAAGAGAAGAGAGGGGAGAGGAGAGGCGCAGCACTTCTTGGCAAGACTGTGCAGGCTGTGCACGCTGTACACGCTCTCTCTCCTCAGCTCACACTGTGGCTCATTGGCCAGTAGCTCATTGGCCAGTAAGTCAATGCTCTGAGGCTCTGAGGCTCTGACTAAGGCTTTATAAGGCTCTAGCTAAGGCTCTATAAGGCTCTGGTGCTTGAACAGTAAACAACAGTAAACAGTAAACAGTAAACAGTAAACAGTAAACAGTAAACACACACGTGAGGGGTGACGGGTGACGGGTGAGGGGTACATAAGGCATAAGGTAATCATGCTTGTACGTACGGCTCATCCACCATATGTATGTAACATAACATGTATCTATGACCCCTCGAGTCACTCTTTAAGCGTCGATCATTATAGGATATATAGCGTATTATAGCGTATTATAGCATATTATAGCATATTACATCAAGCTTCATGACGCTGCGGCACTATCCGCTACTCTATCTATCTACTACTGCTGTAATGACACTAAGACACTGAGACACTGAGACACTGAGACACTGAGACACTGTGACTCGCTAAACAAGAGTGCTAAACATTCGCATCATCAATCTCTAGACTATTCAACAGGAGCTATGCATCTACATCTACATCTACATCTATGATATAACCACCCCGTCCAAGATAATGTCGAGATTGACTGGACTTTAACCTTCCGAGCCGATACCGTCATCATTCTTCCATTCCCGCAGACCCCGACGCAGACACTGCTCGGTCGCATTTCTGGCAACCAGCGTCGAATACCACCGAGAATTGAGTGCTGCCCCTCTTCCAGCCCCCCCAAGTCCCCCCCCATTCTCCATTCTCCAGAGCTTGCTTGGGCTCATTCTGCAACCTGACCCCGCCAACTGTGGCTTTCATTCCCCCAGACACCAGCAACCACGTTGTTAACATCAAAGAAAAGGGCAGAGTCGCCCTCAGACAAATTCACGTCCCTCGAATTCAAAGTGAAGCATCCTCACTTGTATCTCGTCCAATTGTCAATAGCCAATTCCACCACCACAACCACCAGCCTTCTGCGCATTGTCTCGGTCGCTGGCCTCATCATCGTCTTGGTAAGAGAGCCAGCCAGAACCACATCGCATGATCGCTCATAGCTGACTGCATCATCATCTACATAGCTCGTACAATTCTACTTTGGAGGTCTGCCCAACTTCCTTGCCACTCCCTCGCGGACAGCTTCCCAATCTCTTCAATCGCCGTCGGCGAGCATCGCCCTTGACCAAGCTATCGATATCGCTATCTGCGAAATCCAACACCCTCTTCTCCAAAGGCCGCCCACGTCTCAAGCACGAAACATGGCTTCCATCGAGGCGGCGAAGAAGATCGCGGCCGACTTCGATTACTCGGACGAACATGTTCGCAAGAGTGTCAGGCACTTCATCAAGCAGATGCGTATGTCGTCTACACAATGACACTCCTCCGCTTAATGCTGACAATCAGACAGACGAGGGATTGGAGAAGGATGGAACCTCAATGAGCCAGATCCCGACATACGTTACTGGTGTACCAAATGGCACAGAAAAGGTGGCGCGCCTCTAACATCTTTTACACATCTACTCTATCAGGACTAATGTTTCCAGGGTCTGTATCTGGCCGTCGACCTTGGTGGAACGAACTTCCGTGTCTGTTCCATTCAGCTCCAGGGCGACACCACTTTCCATCTCACCCAGTCGAAGGTTGCTATCCCGAAAGAGCTGATGCGCGCAAAGACGGCGAAGCAGCTCTTTTCCTTCCTTGCCAAGCAGGTCGAGCTCTTCCTCAAGGAGCACCATGAAGAGCACTTTGAATCGCACATCCGTCGCCGCCAGACCATCAGCACACCGGAGGGCTACAGGGACGAGAACGTGTTCAAGCTCGGTTTCACCTTCAGCTTCCCTGTCCACCAAATCGGTATCAACAGGGGAACCCTGATCCGCTGGACCAAGGGATTCGACATCGCCGACGCTGTCGGGAAGGACGTCTGCCAGCTCCTTCAGGAGGAGATTGATATCCTGAAGCTCCCGGTGCGCGTGTCAGCTTTGGTCAATGATACTGTTGGCACTCTCATGTCTCGTTCTTACACATCCCCTGGCAAGACCGCTACCCTTCTTGGTGCCATTTTCGGTACTGGAACCAACGGCGCCTATGTTGAGAAATTGTCCAACATCAAGAAACCGCTGGAGGGCGACTACGACAAATCCACAGGAGAGATGGTCGTCAACACTGAATGGGGTTCCTTCGACAACGAGCTCGAGGTTCTGCCGACCACCAAGTACGACATCGCTCTCGACAAGTCCTCCGTCAATCCCGGGATCCAGATGTTTGAGAAGCGCATCTCGGGCATGTTCCTCGGTGAGCTCCTCCGCCTCGCTGTTTTGGACATGAACCAAAACAACAACCTCTTCATCGATCTCGACTCCAAGGACAGCGGCTCCACCACGTACATCGCCCCTGACTCGCCCCTCTATATACAAGACTCGGTCGATTCCAGCATCCTGTCCATCGCCGAGGCAGACGAAAGCGAGGGGCTGAAGGCGCTGCGTCTCGAGATCGAGAAGATCCTGAAGGTCGACTCCCCAAGTTTCGAGGACGCGCAGGCCCTCAAGATCGTCGCCCACGCAATCGGCAAGCGCGCTGCCCGCCTCTCCGCCGTCGCCGTCGCAGCCATCGTGCTGCACAGCGGACGCATCGAGCAGACCGCCGTGGCGCCCACGGCCGAGTCGATCGAGGAGAACATCAGAGAACTCAACATCGGGAATGTGGCCAAGGAGGTCAGGGCCAAGATTGAAGATGCCGCTCGTCCGATTTCCGAGGATGAGATTGTGGATATTGGCGTCGATGGCAGCTTGGTGGAGTTCTATCCGGGATTCAAGACGCATATGAGGCAGGCCTTGAGGATTGTGGATGGGCTCGGAAAGAGAGGCGAGGAGAGGATCCGTATCGGGATCGCCAAGGACGGCAGCGGTGTTGGTGCTGCCCTGATCGCTCTGGTTGCAGAGCGCATCGCGAACGAGGAGAATAACAAGAGACTGGGTGACATCGTGGAGTAGACCTCCGATGGAGTAGGCCTTTGTGATAGCTGATAGCTGATAGCTGATAGCTGATAGCGATAAGGAGGGTTCGGATACGAACATGACCTGACGAATTGGAACTTTGGAGTTGAAACATGTCAAAAGCAAGTGGGCGTGGACCGGGGAAGGTTGGTGAGGACAGGAGGGCTGGAACCCGGTGTTTTGCCGATGTCCTTTTTGGTGATGACTCTATATGGCTTTGTTCAGTGCAACAGGCATACATGTAACTGATGGGTTGAAGGGTTGAGTCTGTTTCTATAGCAGCCGCAGCATTCAAAATGAAAGGACTCTTGACACATATATATCGTCTATTCATGCTTCTTACATTTTTGAGCCTGCCATCATTAACATCATCATATACCAACCCCTTCCTGAGGGTTGTATCCAGCCATTACTCCGCATTATGCTCCTCTTTTCCAACCATCCAACAGCCGCGTAACACCACAAACAGGCCACCACCCAAGCCACTCCCCCTTTACCAAGACCTATGCACAAGTTCTCACCCAACACCCATTTCTTTCAGCTGACTGCAGGATCGATGTCACCTCTCTCTCACGACTGACTTCCACTTCCACTCCCACTCCCGGCCGCAAACGCCGCGGCAGGATACTGCCTCTTCTTCTTCGGCGCCACGCTACTACTCCGCGACGACGCAATGCTGGTCACGCCCGTACTCGGGCCACTCCCGTCCCGCCGCAGCTGCGGCGTGCTGCCCCTGCTCGGCAGCAAGATGTCGGTCGGTAGATCGTTCCACTCCGACTCCGGCCTCGTCGTCTGGAAGGAAGTCCCCGACTTGGGCGGGCTGCTCCGCTGCACCGAGGCCGTCGCGGCCGTCACATCTGTGGCTGGCCCGGCAGAGGGAGGAGCAGACGCGGCATGCTTGATGTGATCGCTAGGTACGAGCGTCCGTCGCAGGATCCACGCCGTGTCCGGCTTGAGGCGGCGGTAGTACCCGTGCACGACGGGCTCGGTGATCGTGAAGCCGCGCTTCTTGTACCACTCGAGGCCGTCTTCGTTTTCCGTCCAGACGTGCGCGTATAGGCTCGTGATGGGCTCGGCCAGGGGGTGCGCGATCACACCGCAGATTATATGGTCGAGAGCCGCGGTGGCGAGGCCGTAGCGCCGGTAGGGAGAGAGCAGTGCGAGGGATTGGATGTAGAGCGTCGATGTCCCGCTGGCGGCGGAGGAGGGCTCGATGCGCGTGACCAGGCCGCCGACGAGCGTCGGGGCGCTGGCGGTTGGCGTGGGACTAGGAGACCAGAGGATGGCGCGGGAGAACGAGGGATGCGCGGTAGAGGCGAGGATGGTACTGTAGAAGGTGTCGGGATAGGTGATGCAGAGGAGGAGAGCATTGATGCGTTTCAGAGACGCGATGTGCGAGGGCTCGATGGCAGTGATGGTGGCTTGAGATGGGAGAGCAGGTTTGGGGGAGGGACCGACGGGGACGGAGACGGCGTGTGCGGGTGGGCGAGTCTCGAGGGTTGATTTAGGAGGGACCGAGAGGGCGGATTCGACGGTGGCGGGGGAGGCTGTGGATTCCGAGGTTTCGCGAGGGATGAGAGATGCGGTGCTTGCTGTGGGTGGTGAACTTGCGGGTAGACTTGATGCCGCAGGCACGGCGGTATAGTTCGGAGTCTTTGGCTTAAAAAAGGAGCGGATCGAAGATTGTGCGGTCTTCAACGGCACCGGCATATTTGTCTTTTCCTCCATGATAGATGTCTTGGAATGCATGTATCCTATGCTGTGTGTGGGGGGCTGTTCCGTGTTGCTTGTTGATCTTCAGAGCACTTGTTGCGTAGGGGAATGATGGCCCAGAGATGATGTTCGAAGAAATGTAAGATAAACAAATGAAAAGCCCGAAGTCAAGGGGAAAAGAAAGACGCGGCTTTGGTCGAAGAGTAGAGTTTCGTAGCGCGGGAGGCCGAGTTGGACGACCCCTTTCGTTTCCTCCCTTTCCCCCTTTCCCCAGACAACAAATAAATGATGATGACGATGCATAGCCGGTCTCCAGTCTCCGAGTCTCCAGACCTCCAGAAGGCGCCAGGCGGTGAGCTGTTTACAGCGATCTGCACCATTTACTGCCACATCCCAGCTTCACTTTCACTTTCACTTTCACTTTCGACAATCGTGAATTCTGGTATCCATAAATCAGCTTTGCTATTGAGCTCACTCGCAACAATCCTCAAAAACAACGACGGTGTTTTTTTTGTGTGAGTTCAGCCTCGCCCATGTGGAGGAAGATAGTCGTATGCTAATCTTTTGCAGACTCGTCCCCGACGATTTATATAAATTCTTGGACGGAGGCTTGCTGGGTAGAGTAGAGTACCTTGGGCCAATGTATCGAGGCAGCCTTGTACGGGACATCCACAGAACAACAACATGAACTCGGATGGCAGCGATGACGAAGAGCAAGCTGGCATAATAGTCCCTCAAGATGGGGAACCACTCGATAGCATAGACACATATGTCAGTGTTCGCCTTCTTTACTGTCGTAAAAAAACTCTCATGGCTAATATGTGAGGAACCCAGGCATATCCAATCCTCGATGATGTACTTTACAATGTTATCCACGACATAGTCCTAAAAGCCCACCGAGGCGAACGAATAGCAAAAGCGAATACGGCAGCTATAGTAATAGAACAAGAAGCAGCCGAAACATTCTCAGACCTTCCAACTCCGTCCTCATCCTCAAAGTCGAGGCACATACCCCAACGAATAGAGAACGGCGCTGCCATATACGAAGATGGGATTGTCACAATTAAAGGCAACCCGTTAGCAACCATCCACGAGATTCGCTGTTCAAAATGCGGTCTCCCCACACTCCTTCATCCTACAGATGGCAATGGTGCTCGAAATCCGGAACCGGGAATCGAATATTGCAAGAGACACCCATACATTGATAAACCAGGGCATGATATATATGGACTTCCTTTCGCTAAGGACGACTCGGGGTCTACACGCAAACAAAAACCGAAGCCGGCAAGCCTGTTATCTGTGAATAACAGCCAGATTGACGGCGCGGACTCCTCATTTGAATCTCCTGCACCTTCGCCTCCGCCGATCGAACAAAAGCCGAAACCAGCAACTATATTTCCCAATGTTGAGTGTCCACGATGTCCTCGTCTGGTCAATGTAAGAGTTTTTGCAAGGCATTTGAATGGGCATTTGAAAGGTGGAGGAAGGGCCAGCGGGCGAGCGGCTATCATGAAGATCAACGGGCAATCCGGCATAACGCCGCCAGTGAGTCGGAAGTCAACACCCGCCATAAAAGTAAGTCCTCAGAAACGTTCGCTTGAGAACCTTGAGGACGTAAAATATGATGAAGATGAAGATGATAGAGAGAGTCCGAAGAAGAAAATTAAGAAGATACCACAGCTCAAAGTTAATCCGCAGAAGAAGAAATATGGAGAGGGTGTTGTCAAAAAATGGAAATCCGGCAAGGTCACAGTAGATGGAAAGACTGTCGATCAACGCCCGAGTTCGGGAATTGCCCGCGAGGATAAGAAGGGAAAGGCGACGCAGAAGGATGATACTGGGAGTTCAGGGACGCTGGATTCTTCATAATCATGGCGGGAGGAATCAAAGTCGTTGTGCATATAGTTTGGCAATCACATATGTTTCCTCAGTCATGACCACTCTGTTTCAATAAAACATACTCTGAGATTGTCATTCGTGAAGGTAGATACGGAGTGTACTGCGAGACTTCTGGCAGCTACTGATATATTCTTGTGCACTTATGACAAGTGATAGACGGACTTGTCACTATGGAGATCTATTGGTGAATGACCCTCATCCAGCTATATTTATACCTTAGCTGTGTAACATCTTCTACTCCTGAACGCCCTTCATGATAGGTTGCGCAACCACAATTCTCTCCAGCCAGATGCCATTACCTCATTCATGCCTCCTCCCCAGCAACCTCCTCGATCACATACGCCCGCATTATCCTAACCTCCTCCACCGGCCTATCCTCCGCTCCTGTTTTCACCAATCCCATCCTCTTAAGCACACCCAATCCCCTCGTCACCCTCCCAAAAATGGTATGTTTCCCATCCAGCCATGGCGTCGGCGCCAACGTGATAAAGAACTGGCTGCCGTTGGTGTTTGGCCCTGAATTAGCCATGCTGAGGATGCCGGCGCCAGTGTGCTTCAGCGCTGGCGAGATCTCGTCCTCGAACTTGTCGCCATAGATTGAAGTGCCGCCGCGGCCAGTGCCGGTTGGATCGCCAGTTTGGATCATGAAGTTAGGAATGATGCGGTGGACCAGGAGGTTGTTATAGTAGCCTCGCTGAGCGAGGATCTGGAAATTCTTGCATGTCTTGAGCAGAGAGGTCAGTGAGGTAGATACAACAGCCGTAATGGGGAAATACTCTACCTTTGGCGCATGCTCACCATAGAGCTCTACCACAATTGTACCCTACATCATCAGCTATGGACTATTGCGATGAGAGCGGGGTTGACTTGGGCATACCATTGTGGTTTCCAAAGCTATGTTCGACGTCATGCTGGCGGTTTGCTCAGAGGAAGCGGGTTCAAGCACTGGATAAAACAGAGGAGACCAACTAGCAGATCCGGAAATCAGAGTTACTGTCTACAAATTAATATATTAATATCATAGGATGGTCATAGAATGTACAGTAGAGTATGTAGTATCACTCAGCTCAGGCCTATGATGAATTGATGGATTTGGTTCCTGGCCACAAGGCTGACAGAATGCTAATTTAGCTCCCGCTTGTCTGAAGGCAAGGCTGTGGCGCCTTGTGGCTCAGTGTGTTGATGACAGACATCGTGCCGTCCTCTTGCCAATACTCTATCTACTTTGCCTGCGAATTTACACAACTCTTCTCCTCGACATTGCTTTCCTATTCTTTTCCTCAGCAAGTCAACATCAAATAGCTTTTGCACAGTACACAGTACACAGTACACAGTACATAGTGCTTGAACAGACCGTTATGGAGGGCAACAGTACCATTTTCCAAGCCTTTGGAGAATGGGGCTATTACCTGTGGCAAGAGAGGGACTTGGCACAGATGTACACCCATCTCCTTCTCGCAGCCTTGTTTCCCATCTATGCTGGCGCGCATGCCTCATTACGTCGTCCGCCGTCGGCTGCGAAGCCACGGAAGAAGGCCCTCAAAGAGAAAGAAGAAGAAGAAGACGAAGATGAGCTGGACGTGCCGCAGAAAGTTGAGGGTCTTCAGCCTTCCGATGCTATTCTATTTCCCGTCCTTGCGGGCTTTACGCTTGCAGGACTCTATTATCTGATCCAATGGCTCAAGGATCCGACACTGTTGAACAGGATTCTGGGACACTATTTCTCGCTGCTCGGGGTATTTGGAGTTGGGAGACTGGCAACAGATGCGTTGAACGTTGGTACATCAATCATGTTTCCAAACCTGTGGGCACAAAATGGAAAGATCTACTACATCGACCCCATCCTCTCCGCTCAAGTCACCGATTCACCACTTGAGAATCCAAGGACGCATCTCCATCGCAAATTTGAAGAAGAAAAGACAAATCCCTTTCCCGGTCTTCTTTCCCAGATCAGCTTTTCAAACACGACTACCAAACGCCTCTGGGCTCTCCGAACTCTCTTCCACCAACGCTGGATTTTCCGCGGTTACATTCACCCTTTACCGATGGTGAAATCCCGTATCCGCCTCAATGATGCTTTTGGCTTCCTCATTGGAGTTGCGTCCATCGCTGCCTACAATATTCTGGGACGGCCGTGGTACCTCACCAACCTCATGGGTTTTGGATTCTGTTACGGAACTCTGCAGCTCATGTCACCGACTACATTCTGGACTGGCACTCTTGTGCTTGCTGGGCTGTTCGTCTACGACGTTGTTATGGTCTTCTACACGCCCCTCATGGTCACTGTTGCGACTTCTCTCGATGTGCCGATCAAGCTTGTGCTTCCCGGCCCAAAGCGCGGCGGCATGCTAGGACTAGGAGATATCGTACTCCCTGGGATTATGATTGGGCTGGCGCTGCGATTTGATCTGTACCTTCATTACCTGCGTAAAGGGTCGAGTCTGCCTAAGAACAAACTTCCGCCGTACAAGACGCCAACAAGCTCGCAGATTGGGGATCTATACTGGACATCCTCAGCGCCAGCGCTTCGATCCGTGAGCCTGGCCGATGCAGCTTTCAGGAAGACGTACTTCCATGCTTCCTTACTTGGGTATGTGGTCGGGATGCTGGCTACGCTTGTGGTTCTCAATGTGTGGAACCATGCACAGCCTGCGCTGCTGTATCTGGTCCCAGGCGTGCTTGTTGCGCTCTGGGGGACGGCTATTGTCAGAGGAGAACTGGGCGTGATGTGGCGCTTTACGGAGAGCGGTGATGGCATTGCTGATGTGAACGTGGAGGAGATCGAAAAGGAACACGATAAGGCAATCAAGGGTGAGAAGACTCTTGCGGAGGAGGAGCAGAAGCCGTCGATTGAGGGTGACAAGGCCCCTACAGAGGAGAAGCAAGTTTCAGGAGGGAAGGAGAGGGAGAAAGCGAAGGGACATGAGCAGTTCGTGTTCCTCTTGAGTCTGTCGGCGCCCAAGAAATGCAACGGTCTGCAGTCGCCGAAGAAGGCGAAGCTATTCGATTAGAGTGTTTAGGTGGTGCACGCAGGAGCTATCATATGATCTGGAACGAAGCGGGAGTTTTTCTTTTCTTTTTTGGGGGGGGGGGGGGGGGAAATTATGGAATTTTTTTTTGGGGGGGGGGGCGGGGCGGGAAGGGGGGTTGAGACCTGGGCCACAATCTCACAGAAAAGAAGTTTTTTGGGCGTAATTAAAACAGCC
>Ga0123337_10001727_pt1 | contig 27052 bp, 22 predicted proteins | sample frozenSSSSmetaG_FD_89792 | JGI IMG/M metagenome (GOLD analysis project Ga0123337, IMG submission 89792) | Glacier valley bacterial and archeal communities from Borup Fiord, Nunavut, Canada, to study Microbial Dark Matter (Phase II) -... | ecosystem: Environmental > Aquatic > Freshwater > Ice >...
CATCCAGAGCCAGCGTGACGTAGCGCGGTTTACCGTCAGCGGCTTCGCCCTGTTCTGGGCGGTCGCTGCGGAGCATGGCACGGGCTGCTACGATCATTACGAGGACGAAGAAATACAGGATAGCATGGCTCTTAGAGAGTACGAACCCGTCGAAGCTAAACAACGGGTCGGGTAGTGCAGGTACCAGAAACCGACGGCTCAGATAAACCGACAGAAACGAGGGCAATGCAAAAACCGCTGTTACGCGCAAATCAACCCGCTTTTTAATAACGTGATTGATTGACCCAATCAACGACGTTGATCCCACGACAAACAGCGAATAACTTGTGGCCAGCAGCGTAGGAATCCCGAATATGTACACAAAAATCGGCACGGTCAGGATTGAGCCGCCACCACCGGCCAGACCGATTACCAGCCCCACCACTACCGCCGAGACATACCCAATTACTTCTGTTTCTGTCATGCGTAAGAGTACCTTAACCGATTGGGGGTTATGAACGTTTCCGAAGCCGGCACGTACTAATACCAAACGGCATATACATAGGACACGTACTCGTAAATGCAGTAACCAGCATTACCGCAGCAGCTACGACTAAACCAACAGCCCATGCTACCGATCCGTTGCCAATGTATAGCCCAATGCCAATCAGGATAGATCCGACAACAACACGGATTGCTTTATCGGTCGAACCGACGTTTTTGCTCAATAGGCTCATGTTCGTAGTCGATCACATAAATTAATCAGACAAACGTACGGTACCCCGAAATCTTTATCAGTGACCTGAGTCACTCAGCCAATACCAGACTGATTTTATTACGCGACAAACTGACCCGGCCCAGCCGCTCCAGCTGTTTCAGCAGCCGCGAAATAACCTCGCGCGAGGTGTTCAGATCACGGGCAATGTCTTCGTGCGTGAGGTACAGATGCCGCCCCCCGGCGAGTTGTGCTTTCTGATCGAGGTAAGCCAGCAGCCGTTCATCCAGTTGCCGAAAAGCTACCGAATCGAGCGTTTGCAGAAGATCGTCGAAGCGTTTCTGATAGGTCTGGAACACAAACTGACGCCAGGAATCGTAGCGGCCCATCCAGTCTTCGGCGTTTTTGATAGGAATCATCAGCACATCGGCCCGTTCTTCCACAACCGCCAGAATAGGGCTGGTATCGCCACTGAGCACACTACTGATCGACAACGCGCAGGAGTCGGATGGGTTGAGGTAGTAGAGCAGTAACTCACCCGCGTCATCATCGGGACGCATAATTTTGATACTGCCCGACAGTACAATTGGTATGTACAGCATGGGTTGGCCGGGTTCCATCAGCACGGTACCAGCATCAAACTGCCGGACCTGCCCAACCACGTCGAGTTCAGCAAGTAATTCCGGCTCGAACGGAAATAGCAATGGGGTATTCATCATTTAATGGTATAAACGCCAAACGGCCCCCAACAAGTTGCCGGGGACCGTTTGTACCAGATAGGACCAGTAAATACGTTTGCTTACTCTTCAGGGTTATTCAGGTTGCTGTGTTTCCGGCTGTACAGGAAGTACACGGCCAGGCCCACAATACCCCAGATTACAAAAGTTATCTTGGTGTCGGTACGCAGGTTCCACATCAGGTACAGATTAGCCAGAATACCCAGTGTGGCAACGACGGGCAGAGCCGGTGTTCTGTACGGACGAGCCAGATTTGGCTCCCGAACGCGCAGTAGCCACACAGCTCCGCAGATCATGGCAAAGGCAAACAGCGTACCTGAACTGGTCAACTGCGATACTTTGTCGATGGGTGTAACAGCGGCTACCACAGAGACGATAGCCCCTACGAAAATCGTACTCTTCCAGGGCGTTTTAAACTTTGGATGGATCGCGGCAAACAAACCGCGCGGCAGTAGACCGTCTTTAGCCATACCAAGGAAAATACGGGTTTGCCCCAGCATCATCACCAGCATGACTGACGTCAGGCCACCAATGGCCGCAATCGTAATCAGATATACCGACCAGGTCAGTCCCACGTCGGCAAATGCTTGCGCCACGGGTGCTTTCAAATCCATTTGCTGGTAGGGTACCATACCCGTCAGCACCAGCGATACCAGAATGTACAACGTCGTACAGATAATGAGCGACGCGATAATGGCAAACGGAACGTCTTTGGTTGGGTTGATAGCCTCACCCGCCTGCGTCGATACAGCATCAAAGCCGATATAAGCAAAGAAAACGATACCAGCCGCCGTAACAACCCCACTGAAACCGAAGTGAGTCTGACCTGTTTCGTCAACTACCGGGGGTGGAATAAAGGGCGTCCAGTTAGACACATCAACATAGAACGATCCGGCAATGATGACGAAAATAACCGTAGCTACCTTTATAATGACGATTATGTTGTTGGTACTGGCCGCTTCTTTGATGCCCTTCACCAGAATGTACGTAACCACCCATACGATAAGCAAAGCGGGCAGATTGATGGCAAAACTGAAATCAGGCACTACCTGCCCAGCCGCCCGCATGCTCTCTGCCTTTTCCTGCGCCGTAACGGGGTCGTTCATGAGCCAGACCGGCGGCTCAACGTGAAACAGATGCAGGAACTTCTCGAAATAACCCGACCAGCTAACGGCTACGGTGGTGGCCCCCATCATGTATTCCAGAATCAGGTTCCAGCCAATAAGCCAGGCAAATAACTCCCCGACGGTACCGTACGAATACGCATACGCCGACCCCTCAACAGGTAAAATCGATGCAAATTCAGCGTAGCAAAGAGCGGCAAACGTACAGGCAATACCCGCAAAGATAAACGCCAGGGCCAGGGCCGGGCCAGCCCATTCATTGGCGGCAATGCCGGTTAAGACAAAAATACCACCGCCAATGACAGCTCCAATGCCCAGCGACGTCAGGCCCCAGCGAGTCAGTACGCGCTTGAGTTCACTCTTCTGCATGTCAGCCGCGTATGCCGATAACGGCTTTTTGCGCATGACACTCATGTTAACGTGTTTCTGTTTCGATTCCATGTAGAAAAAGTATTCAGTTTGGCATTAAGGTAGTTTAGAGAAATTTTATTTGGTTATCGAGTGGCGAAAGATACGAATATTAATGAGTGAATGAGTGAATACCTCCGACGTCATACTACCGGCGTCAGCAATATTCACTCATTCACTCATTGATTACGACTGCGAAGGCCGGATCAGCGGCTTCTTGTCTTTCTTCTCTTTTTTGGTAGCCGTAAACTCTTCCGGAGTGGCCGGGTTGGCGTCAGTGAAGTCGGTAGGGACGGCGTCGAAGCCCGTTTTCTTCTCCACTTTAGCCGTGGTGACAGCCGTATCTTCATTGGCCTTATCGCGGCTCAGAGAATCGACCACAATCGGCGTAGCCACGAACAGCGACGAGTACGTACCAACAATTACGCCGATCAGCATCGCAAACGAGAAGCCCCGGATGGTTTCGCCCCCAAACAGGAACAGTACCAGTAGCACCAGAATCGTGGAGAAACCTGTTACCGCCGTGCGGCTCAGCGTACTGTTCAGCGCGTTGTTAATAATGGTCGGGATGCTCTCTTTCTTGCCTTTGTTGTCGTTCAGGTACTCGCGCACCCGGTCAAACACCACTACGGTATCGTTCATTGAATACCCCATAATCGTCAGCAAGGCACCCACAAACGCCTGGTCAATGTCGAGCGAGAAAGGAAGCCAGCCGTTGAAGATCGTGAACACGGCCAGAATGACCAGCACATCGTGGAACAGGGCCACCACCGCACCATAGCCAAAGGCCAGCCGCTTAAACCGGATCAGGATATAGACGAACACCACCGCTACGGCCAGCAGAATGGACCAGATGGCCGACGTCAGGATGTCATACGCAATGGTAGGTCCTACCTTCTGAGAACTTTCAATGCGGGCCGGATTGCCTTTGATACTGCTCAGGCCTTTGTAGATAGCCGTTTCGGCCTGTTTGTCGGCACCGCGCGAGTTGTCGTCAATCAGGTAAGGCGTCGTCAGTTTCACCTGGTTTGAGCCAATACCCGTACCGCCGTAGGTTTTCACTTCGGGCGCGGCACCCAGCACCGGCGTCAGGGCCGAGCGAATCTCATCGGTATTGACCGCCTTCTCAAAGCGTACCACATACGAACGGCCACCTTTAAAATCGACACCCAGACCAAAGCCTTTGAAAATAGCCGAAATCAGACCCAGACCAATGATAATGGACGAGATCGTGTAGTACGTCTTCCGGCGCGATACGAAATCGAAGTTCGAGTCGGCAAACAGCGACGTAGCTAATTTGGAAGTAAAGCTCAGCGTTTTGCCATTGCGGATGTAATACTCCAGAATGAGCCGCGTAATGAAGATAGCCGCAAATAACGACGTCAGGATACCGATGATCAGCGTCGTGGCAAAACCCAGAATCAGACCTGTACCGAACACAAACAGGATAATACCCGTCAAAAACGTCGTTACGTTCGAGTCGATGATGGACGACAGCGCGTTCTTGAAACCATCGGAAACGGCGGTTTTGAAGCCTTTTCCTTCAGCCAGTTCCTCTTTGATACGCTCAAAGATCAGGACGTTGGCATCTACTGCCATACCTATCGAGAGCACGATACCGGCAATACCCGGCATGGTCAGTACGGCACCGAGCGAGGCCATAACGCCCAGCAGAAAAAATAGATTGACAAACAGGGCCAAATCGGCGATGAGCCCGGCACGGTTGTAGTAGAACACCACGAAAATAAGCACCAGAATAATACCGATGATGGACGACAGCACCCCGGCGTTTACCGCTTCCGATCCCAGTGTGGCACCTACTACGCTCTCTTCCACAATATTAGTAGGAGCAGGCAGCTTACCGGCCTTCAGGACGTTGGCAAGGTCTTTAGTCTCTTCGATGGTGAAGTTGCCGGAAATGCTCGACCGCCCGTTCGGAATCTCGTTCTGTACGTTTGGCGCGGTATACACCAGGTTATCGAGCAGAATAGCGACCGGACGGCTAATGTTAGCAGCCGTCAGATTTTTCCACTTTCGGGCACCGTCGGTGTTCATATTCATGGTCACCTCCGGGCGGCCCCGGTCGTCATAATCGCTCGTAGCATCGGTAATCACGTCGCCTTCCAGCGGAGCGCGGCCACCGGGTTTCTTCAGGAAAAAAATGGGTAGAATTTCCTTACCATCGGTCGTTTTGAATGACTTACGGTCCCAGGCGAAAAACACATCGGCGGGGAACAGGCTGCGTACTTCGGGTGCGTTCAGCACGTCGTTAGCGCGGGCGGTATCACGCAGATAAACGCCCAGTTGATCCTGACCTACGGGCAGAAACAATTGCGTCAGTGCCGTACCAGCAGCCGTATCGGCAGCGGCTTTACCGGTCGAATCGGTAGTTTTCTTCGCCAGTTGCGAAGCCAGGCTATTATCGGTGGCGGCAGTGCCGGTAGCAGGGGCAGTAGCTGCGGTGGCTTTACGCTCTGTTTCCTGACGCAGCAGATAAGCACCCATGCCTTCAAGGGCAGGGGCCAGTTCGTTCAGGCGATAGACTTCGGTAAACTCCAGTTTAGCCGCGCCCGTCAGCAGGCGACGAATACGATCCGGGTTTTCAACGCCCGGCAGTTCAATCTGAATCCGGCCCGAACCCGGCAACCGCTGCAAATTGGGATTAGCCACGCCGAACTTATCCACGCGCGCCTGAATGACCTGATACGCACGGGCAACGGCACCTTCTACTTCAGTAGTCAGCATTTTCTTTACCTCCGTGTCCGTCGACTGGTAGTTGATCTTGCTGCGGTTGGCACTCGTAGCGAAAATGGTAGCCAGCTTAGTATCAGGAGCCAGCTTTTTGAAGTTGCCGACAAACAGATCAACAAAGCTGGTACTACTTGTCTTCTGATCTTCCAGCGACTGCTTGATGGCGTCGTTAAACTTCGGATCACGGTTATTACCCGACAGCGAACGCAGTACGTCGGAAGGCGACACTTCCAGCACCACGTGCATACCACCCTGAAGGTCGAGACCCAGACCCAGTTCTCGCTCGGTTACTTCCTGAAGCGTACTACCCAGATAAACCGGCTCTTTCCAGAGTGAGTCTAAGTAATGCTGCTTTTTGTCGCGGTCAACCTGACCCTGCTTGTTAGTGCCATAGGCTTCGGCATCAGCCTTGATGCTGCGAGCCACGAAGGTGAACGACAGGAAATAAAGGCAGATAGCGGCCAGTATACCCGTCAGAATTAGAATTCCGGTTCTGTTTTGCATTGTTGTACGAACGGACCCGTGGCCCGCTCAGAAGAAATAAAAATTTGAATTGGAAAGTCTTGACCGGTACAGTCGGTCAGGGAAATGTTTCTCAGTCCTTGGTTGTCATTTGTAGTGAAGCAATCAATGACGACAAATGACAATAAATTAAGGGGCGTTGGGCGCGATAGCGTGGCCGAAAACGTGCCGGAAATACGAGAAGAAGTAATGCGGGAGGGTAAAATGCCGAAGCAACGGAACGCTTAACAGCAGGAGAATCAGCAGCGTTGGCGCGGGCAACAGGAATACGGTCTGGTTGCCACAGTCGATTGTAATGGCCGGGGCCGCAACGGCCTCAAAGCCAGCCGCACTTAATTTGGTTTCGTCCTGATGTGCACCCTGCGTCTTACCCGATTTGGCCGCGTGTTGGGCAACGGCCTTCGCTTTGGTTGCTGCCGCCTGTTTGTACGCCAGCCCGCCAGGACTCCAAACTGCCGTAAACAGTAACAGAGATGCCAGCAGCAGACCTGAAAGACGATGGATGACGCGCGGATGATTCATAATTTTCCTTAGCGGACGACAAATTTCGCACCATTTTTGGAGATAGGCAATAGGTAATGGTACGCGAATGACACAGACGTGATAGATTATCACTGATCTTCTTTTTTCTTATCAGCGAAAATCCGCAACATCTGTGTCATCCACGTTCTATTTAGTCCCAACTTTACGCCTATGAACCTGACCGAATTTATCCGCTTAGCCCTTGCCGAAGACGTTGGTGATGGCGACCATACATCGCTCTCTACCATTCCTGCCGATGCGCAGAAACGGGCGCGTCTGCTCGTAAAAGAGTCCGGTATCCTGGCGGGCGTAGAGGTGGCCAACGCTATTTTCGCCGAAGTCGATCCAACGCTCGTAGTCAATGTGCTAATGAATGACGGGGCTGCTATCAAACCCGGCGACGTGGTACTGACCGTAAGCGGCAACGCACGTAACATTCTGACCGCCGAACGGCTGGTGTTGAATTGTATGCAGCGTATGAGCGGCATTGCCACCCATACCCGCCAATTGGTAAACCTGCTCGAAGGCACCCGTACCCAACTCCTGGATACTCGAAAAACGACGCCTAACTTCCGCATCTGCGAGAAAATGGCCACTAAAATTGGTGGGGCTGTCAATCATCGCTTCGGGCTATACGATATGATTCTCATTAAAGACAATCACGTCGATTACGCGGGTGGTATCGAAGCCGCCATCACCAAAGCTGTTACGTATTTAAAGGAAACGGGTCGGCAACTGCGCATCGAAATCGAAACCCGCAACCGCGCTGAAGTGGAAGAAGTAGTACAGGTTGGTCAGTCTGACGCGACCCGAGTCGATGTGATTTTACTGGATAATTTTTCGCCCGACGGTACCCGCGACATGGTGCGGCTCATCAATAATCGGTTCATTACCGAAGCATCGGGCGGTATCGACGAAACCAACCTCCGCGCCTACGCCGAAACCGGCGTCGATTTCATCTCGTCCGGCGCCCTGACCCATCAGGTTAAAAGCCTGGATTTGAGTTTGAAAGCGTATTGATTTTCTGTCATGCTTCCTTCCGCACCGGCGGACCGGTCAGCATGACAGAAAATCTTGTTTAGGATACTCAAGCTCAATTGTCCACATCTTTTACTGTTGGCCGGTCGTCATTCACTCGTTTCTCGTAGTTGACCCTGAAGCGGCTCAGGTCAGGTATGTATCGGCGTTTTCGGGTCAGCTCATGCTGATAAATGGTCTGGCCTAACTGGTACATAAAGGGTTCGCCAATGCTTTCGATGTCGTATTTGTCATCGTTCAGAATACCGTCGCTATTCACGTAGATTGTGGCGGTCAGCATGTATTCGACCTTGTTTTTAAAGTCTACTACATACGATGCATCGGTCAGGAAACCGTATGCCCAGCCTACCTTATTGAACACCCGAACGCCCTCCGGCAAATTGTGGTGCAGACTGTCCATAAAAAAGAACTTTACGTAGCTATCATAGTACTGCTTCGCGTCGTATTTTGGATAGTTGGTCTCGCCGGGAAACTGCGACATATACTGCATCAAAAACCGGTAATCGTCGGTGGTCAGGTCGAACCGTTGCTTTCTGGGTACGGATTCAGGAAACAGCGTGGCCTTCAGAATCTGTTGCAGCGTTTCGAGCGGCATTTTGTTGCGGCCCGTAAAATCGAACGGTTTGCGCACCAGACTGTCACCCGCCATGTAGCCAATGCCGAGCGTATCAACGCGCCGGGCATCGAACGGGTCAGGATTATACGCGGGCAGTTGGGCATATAGTAGCGTTTCGTCGGGATTAATGAATCGGACGGGGTTTGTATGCCGATTTTCATCGGGACTCATCCTGACAAAGCGATGGGTGATGCGCGTGTCTACGTAACCCATACCGTGTAGCTGTCGGTTAATGGCCTGTTGTCCCATAAACTCATACATCCGGCTATACGGGTCGTTTTCGCTGACCAGCATCGCTTTACGAATCAGGTGCGCTACCGACGGATAACCACTTTCGGCAGTCTTATCATGCCACTCTTTAGTTTGTTTACTATACGCACTATCGAACTGCATGGCCGTAAATTTCGTCACGCCGGGTTGCTTCATTCGGTTGATTTTTTCCAGCGATAACAGCGCAAGGGGTAGCTTGACGGTTGAGGCCGGATTGAAATATTCCGTACTATCAACCCGGTAGTAGTAATTGGTGAACGTGGGTTTATTGGCTTTATCGCGGTCAATTCGGGTATAGATAACTTGCAGCCGATGCCGGTCTGAATGCCGCAACACGGTCCGAAAAATCGGATTTTGATTGGTAGCCAGCAATTTACCGAGCAGACGATCGGTTCGCGGTTGCCCGTAACCGATCGTCAATCCAAATGAAAAGGCAAAGGTCAGCAACTTCATAACTTCAGGGATTTACCAGATTGGTAATACTTGCAAATCTCCTGCAGGGCGCATACGTCACATTTGGGCGAGCGGGCCACGCATACGTACCGGCCCTGCAGGATAAGCCAGTGATGCGCCTTTGGAACGTACCGCTTCGGAATATACGCCATCAATGACTTCTCAACCGCCAGTGGCGTCGTAGCCGTAAGCGGAGCCAGCCCCAGCCGGTGCGAAACCCGGAATACATGCGTATCAACGGCCATCGTAGGCTCATTATACACCACCGATAAAATCACGTGCGCCGTTTTGCGACCCACGCCCGGCAACGTCTGCAAATCGGCCAGCGTAGCGGGTACCTCGCCCCCAAACCGCTCCATTAGCGCCTGCGCCATCCCGACCAGATGCTTCGCTTTATTGTTGGGATACGAAACACTGCGAATATAGGTAAACACCTCGTCGGGCGATGCGGCTGCCAGCGATTCCGGCTCGGCAAAACGGGCAAACAAGGCGGGCGTGATCTGGTTAATGCGCTTATCGGTACACTGCGCCGATAAGATTACGGCCACCAGTAACTCGAACGGATTACCAAAATTTAATTCGGTTTCCGGTTCGGGGTAATGCTCCGTGAAATAGTCGATAAACTGGCGAAATCGTTCTTTTTTGAGCATAGCGAAATGCCTTTATGGTTTAACTGATGCTATTTCAGTTAAACCATAAAGGCGTTACATAGCCAAACCCACTCCCCTTACCGCGACGGGCGCAGTTGGGCGGGTGGGTTTGCCGAATGATTCTGGGAATAACTAAGAATGGACTGGATCAGGCTTTCGCGGGGCTGTCGTTCGATTTTGTTCATGAGCGAGCGCAGTTCAAGTGCACTCAAAAAGAACATCATCATGTCCGGCTCGGCCATCAGGGATTCTTCGATGAGCAGGTTTTCCTCGGGCGAGGTCTCCTCATACACATACCGGACTACATCATCTGAGGTAAAGGTTTTTGTCATAACTCGGCGAACGTTTACTTAGCTGTTTACGCAAATTAATCAACGCGTAACGCATACGTCCCAATGCCGTGTTAATACTGACGCCGGTAGCATCGGCTATCTCCTGGAAACTCATTTCCTCGTAGTGCCGCATGATAAGCACCTGACGCTGTTGCTCCGGCAGTCGCTGAATCAACTCGCGCAAATGCTCGTGTGTCTCTTGCCGTATTTGGAGCGACTCAACCGAATCCTCCGCAAACTCAAGCGTATTGAACACACTGCTTCCGTCCTCAAACACCACACTGGGGTAGCGTTTGTCTTTTCGGAAATAGTCAATGGCCAAGTTGTGGGCGATTCTGACAATCCAGGGGAGAAATTTGCCTTCCTCATTGTATTTACCCGACTTTATGGTGTCAACGGCCTTGATGAATGTATCCTGCATCAGGTCTTCGGCAACATACTGATCTTTGACAATCAGATAAATAGTCGTGTAAATCTTCGATTTGTGCCGTTGCACTAATTTGGCAAAGGCTTTCTCATTACCGCGGATGTACAGAGAAATCAACTCACTGTCGTTTACCTGGGCTTTTTCCATTTTCAGTAAGACAATTAGGTAACGTAGAGTGCTGTTCCGATAGTGTATATGGTTTTGAGATTTAAGAAGGCTTTAATTAATTCGGCATTAAAAGTAAGAATAATACATGTTAAATACCAAACTGTCAGTACAAAGAATGGGTCAAATGTCGTTTAGAGGACTTGCCGTATTAATAAAGTCCTAAAATGAAAATCCTGTCCTGCGTTTCGTACAAAAGGGAGTTATTCTTGGAATTAATTGTACTTACGTCGGTTTTGGCCTTATAGATTCCGGTAACGCCCAAACCGTTTAAAAGATTTTTTATTTTTTTTATTTTTATTTGATTTGCCCATCAACGGTAAAGTCACGCCTGCTTATGTAGGCGAGTTTCTGAAACCCTCTGACACTATAATGCATCGATGAGCTACCCGGGTTTCTCTCCAACAGCAGATGCCGCTCAGACGTATAAAGGGGATTGTCGGTTTGTAGCACTACCTCAATTCGTCGGGGCTTCCCGTTAGGCTTTGCCAACTGTACCATCAGTGAACGTACAGTCAAGGCCTCTTCCATTGGTTTAAGAGTATATACGTAGGTAAGCGAATCAGGCCGCTCAATCCGGTAACTGTTACGCAGAGCGGGTTTGTTTATATCGGCCTGCAGAAATAAACCCAGTTCGCGGTTCCAGTTGATGTCTGCGGTAGTTTGCTGGCTCTGTTTATCATCTATCGACACCGTTTTCTGCACGTCAGGCTGGAGGGCCATCAAATCGGCAATCTGGTTGTTCACAAACCCAGCCACATCATAGTAAACCGGAGGTTGGTCCTGTTCGGCGGGGCTATGGCAGGCGGTGAATAGCAGACAGAACAGAAAAACGGAGGAAACAGAGCGCATAGCGGGATATAACAGAGAGCCGCTTGGTACGGCTTTACCGAACCCCAACACGATTTTCGGAAAATCGGTTTGGGGAACCGGTTTCTGAACCAAATTTGCACCCGTAACGCTATTTTCTTAGTTGTTCATTATAAGTATTCAGAGCTTGAAGCTGCCTGTTAGATACTGACACACAAACATTCTGGTGTTAGTGCCTGGCAGGAACCGTTGAGCCCTGAACTCAGAACATAAAACGTTGAACATAAAAAACATGGAATACGACGTAATCATCATTGGTTCAGGTCCGGGTGGCTATACGGGAGCCATTCGCTGCGCCCAACTCGGCCTGAAGACGGCCATCATCGAAAAATACCCAACGCTGGGCGGTACCTGCCTGAATGTAGGCTGCATTCCATCCAAAGCCCTACTCGACTCGTCAGAGCATTTTTATAATGCAGCACATACGTTTGCCGAACATGGCATCAAACTCGACCACCTGGCCGTTGACATGCCGCAGATGATTCATCGCAAGCAGGAGGTCGTGGACCAGACGACCAAAGGCGTGGCGTTCCTGATGAAGAAAAACAAGATCGATACCTTCTACGGCGTCGGCTCATTTGTGGACGCACATACGGTAAAAATCGCAAAGAACGACGGGGGAGAAGAAACCATCAAGGGCAAGAACATTATAATTGGCACCGGCTCCAAGCCAATGTCGTTTCCATCGATGCCCATCGACAAAAAGCGGATTATTACCTCCACCGAAGCCCTCACACTGGAGCAGGTGCCAAAAAGCATGGTCATTATCGGCGCGGGCGTGATTGGGGCCGAACTTGGTTCGGTCTATGCGCGGTTGGGGACGAAGGTATCGTTTGTGGAGTTTGCCGATTCGATGATTCCAACAATGGACAAGACGATGGGCAAAGAACTCCAGAAGGCCATCAAAAAACTCGGTGCCAGTTTTTATTTCAACCACAAAGTCACAAAGGTCGAAAACACCGGCGACGAAGTAGTTGTATCGGTCGATACCCCTGACGGCCGTGGCGACGGACCGGAACAAATCACGCTAAACGCCGACTATTGCCTCGTTTCGGTTGGACGCAAACCCTATACCGACGGGCTAAACCTCGAAGCCGCCGGGTTGCAAACCGACAGCCGGGGCAAAATAGACGTGGACAGCTACCTCCGCACCAGCGTACCGCATATCTACGCGATGGGCGATGTGATTCGGGGAGCGATGCTGGCGCACAAGGCCGAAGAAGAAGGTACGTTCATTGCCGAAACCATTGCCGGTCAGAAACCGCACATCCATTACCGCCTGATTCCAAACGTAGTTTATACCTGGCCCGAAGTGGCAGCTGTAGGCTACACCGAAGAAGAAGTGAAGCAGGAAGGCATTCCGTACAAAATCGGTTCGTTTCCTTTCAAGGCCCTGGGCCGGGCGCGGGCCAGTATGGACATCGACGGGCTGGTAAAGGTGCTGGCGCACAAAGAAACCGACGAGATTCTGGGCGTTCACATCATTGGCCCCCGTGCTGCCGACATAATTGCCGAAGCCGTAGTGGCGATGGAGTTCCGGGCCTCTGCCGAAGACATCAGCCGGATGTCACACGCCCACCCAACCTACACCGAAGCGTTTAAAGAAGCCTGCTTAGCCGCAACGGATAACCGGGCGATAAATATGTAGTCTCTGTAATTGTCAACATGAAAGGCCCGGTAATCATATGGTTATCGGGTCTTTCATGTTAACCAATCGTCCTACTTCTCCGCTACCAGTTTGTCAATCAGCCGATTGAACTCACTCACGTATTGATCGTAAAACTTGCCGGTACCGGGGCCACTGAATCCGGTATGGATGTTACGCACCTGACCCTTTTTGTCAATAACTATTGTAGTGGGAAAGGCAACAACGGCGTTCAGGTCGGGCAGGGCTTTGCTGGCTTCGGCTTTGTCGCTGCTGCCAGCCAGCAAAACAGGATAGTCAATGTTGAAGCGTCGTTTCATCCGCTCGATTTTTGGCCCCGATACCACCATCTCAGCCGACCGTTCGAACGCTAAACCAAGCACCTCGATACCCCGACTGCGGTTTTTGGTATACCAGGGACTGAGAAAATTGGTCTCGTCCATGCAGTTCGGACACCACGTTCCCAGAATCTGCACTACCGTCACCTTGCCGTTGAAGCGCGGGGCGCTCAGCGAAACGACATTGCCGTTTGGTTCGGGGAAGGCGATATTAAGCGTTTTACTACCCGGTTTCAGATACGTCAGGCTGGCCGGATCGGGGAGTTTGGCGTTGGGGTCGAGCCGGGCCGACCAGGGTTCGTAATACGAGGCTCCCGCCCAGAAACCGCCCGTCAGGGTGTTGGCTTTGGCATCGTGCTTCGCTTTGAACAAAAATACGTGCGTACCATCAAAGCAGGATAGCAGCAGGCTGTCGCCGACGACGTTACCCGCCAAGTACCGATAATCGCCGGTGGGTGTTAGAAACGTGCCGCTAATTTGGTTGCCAGTCTGCTTGAAAATACCCACCGCGTTCACGGTATCGACCCGGCCCGTGGTGTCGTTGAAATTGGCGGCCCACGTACCAGTTAAGTTGGCACCCGCACGTTTATCTTCTTTCGCGAAGCGATAGTCATAGCCCGCCGTAGCCTCAAATGGCAGCGTAACTATTTCGTTGGGGGTACGGTGGCGTCGCCATTGGCCCCGCAGCGTATTCCCGTCTATCTTTGCGACCAGTTCGGACTCGAACAGCCCCGTCGAAATCCGCAGCGAATCGCCTTCCACGCGGGCCGAATCGAGCGGCAGCCGCTCAGAACCGTTGAGCGCGAAAACGGTGTACATGCCGGGGTTACCGGCGGTGGGCTGAATATCGAGACCAAAAGGCAACTCACCCCCCGGCGTTTGCAACACGGCGCGGTAGGGACCGGGCTGCACGGTAGCGGGGTCTGACGACTCGGAACAGGCAGTTGCTAAGACTATTAACGAAGCAAAAACGAACGGAATATTTTTTTTCATTGTGAAATCATAGTGCGAAAGCATGACAACAACGACTGCCCACACGGGTTAGTTTCTGAATGGCAACCAATTACCACGACCCTGTTTTACTCCAGCCCTGCATCGACGGGCTAAACCTGCAACCCGGCGGCATCTACGTCGATGTTACGTTTGGCGGAGGTGGCCATAGCCGCGAAATCCTGCGCCAGCTCGCGCCCGGACCCAACGGACCGGGGCGACTCTTCGGGTTCGATCAGGATGCCGACGCCCGCGCCCAGGCTCAGGCCATTGACGACCCACGTCTGACCTTCGTAGCCAGCAATTTCAGAAATCTGAAACGCTATATGCGACTGTACCGGGCCGAGCAGGTGGATGGAATTCTGGCCGACCTCGGCATTTCGTCGCACCAGATCGACACGCCGGAGCGCGGTTTCTCAACCCGCTTCGAAGCCGACCTGGACATGCGCATGAACCAGCAAGCCGACCGTACTGCCCGGGAAGTGCTAAACGAATACACGGCTACTGACCTGCACCGGATTCTGGGTATGTATGGCGAGATCACCAACGCCCGCACCGCTGCCGGAGCCATTGTGTCGGCCCGCGCCAACAGCCCGCTCAACACCATTAACGACCTGAAAAATGCGTTGCAGCGTTTTGCCCCACGAGGGAAAGAGAACAAGTATTTCGCGCAGGTTTTTCAGGCCTTACGTATTGAGGTGAACGAAGAACTGACCGCGCTGGAGGAGTTTCTGGAGCAGGTACCCGACGTTCTGAAACCGGGCGGGCGGCTGGTGGTCATGGCGTACCATTCGCTCGAAGACCGGCTGGTCAAGAACTTCATCAACAAAGGAAAGTTTCAGGGTGAAGTCGAGAAGGATTTGTACGGCAACGAGATTAAGCCACTGCGGGGCATCACGCGCAAACCCATCGAAGCCACGCCCGACGAAGTAGCCCGCAACCCCCGCGCCCGCTCTGCCAAGCTGCGCATCGCCGAAAAACCGACGGAAGAAGGAGACGACGAGTAGGGCGTACAAAACCAACGGGCTACTTCAGCACCACTTTGGCCATAACCGGCAGGTGGTCTGACGGGTAACGCTGCTCCTTAGCGTCGGTCAGTGCGCCGTATTTCAGCACGTCGAACTGCTTGCTGACGAATATGTAATCAATACGATCTTTGAACGGCGCGTCGAATTTAAAACTATTGAAGGTGCCTACCGGGCCGTAAGGGGGCATTTTTGTCACAGCATACGTATCGGACAGCAGCGTCTGGATAGTTTTAATCTGCTCCGTGTCGGGTGTTGAATTAAAGTCGCCGGTTAGGATAATCGGGTTATTTCCGGCAATTTTTTTGATTTCCTGCACCATCAATTTTCCCGATTCACGCCGGGCCACTACGCCCTGATGGTCGAAGTGGACGTTGAAGAAAAAGAACGATTTGCTGGTGGTTTTGTCGGCAAATTTCGCCCAGGAGCAGATACGGTTGCAGCACGTAGCGTCCCAGCCTTTGCCGGGTTTGTCGGGCGTTTCGCTCAGCCAGAAATTTCCTGACTGCAACACTGTAAAGCGGCTTTTCCGGTAGAAAATAGCCGAGTGTTCGCCCGCCGTTTTGCCGTCATCGCGGCCCGCACCTAAAAACGCATAATCAGGTAGTTCAGTAATATCGTCCAGTTGGCCGCGCAATCCTTCCTGCGTTCCGAACAGGTCGAATTCGTGAAACTGAATCAGGGCTTTGACGTTTTCTTTCCGATTTGGCCAGGCATTCACGCCATCACCACTATTGTTATAGCGCAGATTGTAGGAAGCAACCGTTATGGGAGCTGGCGACTGGGCAAACAGGGAATGAGTCAGCAGGACGTAGCTCAGCGCAATGATAAAACAGATTGATTTTGACATGACGTACTGATGGGAGAGGCACTAAAAAGCGGTGAACAGATACTTTCTCATGCCTTCGACGCGCTTTTATCTCATCTGATCCGGTTATGTCCGGTTTACCATACCGCGCCAGTTTTTTTCTTGCCCCTGCCTTCCGTAGCTTTGACATTTGTCACGCCCACCAAACTTTACGTAACTCTATGTTAGCCAAAACGTTCGGCGCAGCCGTTTACGGGGTTACTGCAACCATCATCACTATTGAAGTAACCGTTGGGCAGGGGCTGCATTTTTTCATGGTCGGCCTGCCCGATAGTGCCGTGAAAGAAAGCGAACAACGTGTCGAAGCGTCGCTCAAGCACCTGGGCTACCGGATGCCCCGCCAGAAAATCGTGGTGAACCTCGCCCCCGCCGATATCCGTAAAGAAGGCTCTTCGTATGACCTGCCCATCGCGCTTTGCGTGCTGCAATCGTCCGAGCAGCTGGGTCCGAAGCGCAATCTCGAAGACTACGTCATCATGGGCGAACTCTCCCTCGACGGGCGGCTCCGACCCATCAAAGGCGTGTTGCCCATTGCCATCGAAGCCCGTAAACAGGGTTTCAAAGGGTTTGTATTACCCGTTGAGAATGCACAGGAAGCGGCTATTGTCAATAATCTGGACGTTATCGGTGTGGAGACGTTACAGGATGCTGCGGAATTTTTCGAGGGCAAGAAAGACATCGAGCCGCTCACGACCGACACCCGCGATCTGTTTATGACGCAGGTGAACGCTTACGAAGCTGATTTTTCGCACGTGCAGGGGCAGGAGAACATCAAGCGGGCGATGGAAATTGCCGCGGCCGGGGGTCACAACGTTATTATGATTGGACCGCCGGGCGCGGGCAAAACCATGCTTGCCAAACGCCTGCCCAGTATTTTGCCGCCCCTGAGTTTGCAGGAAGCTCTCGAAACCACGAAAATTCACTCCGTAGCGGGCAAACTCGGCACCCGCGCCCAGTTGATTGCCGCCCGGCCTTACCGTTCGCCACACCATACCATCAGCGATGCGGCCCTCGTGGGCGGGGGTAGTTTTCCTCAACCGGGCGAGATCTCGCTGGCGCATAACGGCGTCTTGTTTCTGGACGAGTTGCCAGAGTTCAAACGGTCGGCTCTGGAAGTGATGCGGCAACCGCTCGAAGACCGGAAAGTAAGCATCTCGCGGGCGAAATGGGCGGTGGAATTTCCGGCGAGTTTCATGCTCATTGCCAGTATGAACCCCTGCCCGTGTGGGTATTACAATCACCCCGAAAAAGAATGCGTCTGCGGGCCGGGCGTGGTGCAGAAATACTTAGCCAAAATCAGCGGCCCACTCCTCGACCGCATCGACCTGCACGTAGAAGTAACGCCCGTTTCGTTCGATCAGATGACGGCTAATCGCCCGTCCGAAACCAGCGAAGCCATTCGCGAGCGGGTTATCCGGGCGCGGGATATTCAAACGGCGCGGTTTGCCGATAGTCCGGGTATTTACTCCAACGCCATGATGCCCTCGCAGATGGTGAAGGAACTCTGCGAAATCAGCGATGCGGGTCGGGCGTTGCTCAAAACAGCGATGGAACGGCTCGGTTTGTCGGCCCGCGCCTACGACCGCATCCTGAAAGTGTCGCGCACCATTGCCGACCTCGCCGGAACCAACGAAATCCGCATCGAACACCTCGCCGAAGCTATTCAGTATCGCAGTCTGGACCGCGAGAACTGGGCGGGGTAAGCAACAACCCGTTCGTATGATGTATCTGACCAAACACTATGAGTAAGAAACACAACACCGGTAACCGGAACGCCAGCGGGGTTATTTACTCTACCAATCCGGATTACGCCTACCAGGCCGATGACGTACCGGAAGCGGATACACTCTCCCCGGCGCAGCAAAACCTGAAAATCTGGCTCGTGAAGCAGGGTGGCAATAAAATCGTGACCCCCGTGCGGGGCTTCGTCGGTACGGCCGCGGACCTGACCGACCTCGGTAAGCAGCTCAAAGCCGCCTGTGGCGCGGGCGGCTCGGTCAAAGACGGCGAGGTACTGGTGCAGGGCGACCACCGCGACAAAGTGCTGGCGTGGCTCGTGAGCAAAGGCTACAAGGCGAAGAAAGCGGGCGGCTGAACGGTATGCCACCTTTTTAGTGGCCTTTTTTGTCATGCTGACGTAGGAAGCATCTCTATGAATAAATAAGGTTTACTAGCAATCGAGGTTCTTCCTATGTCAGCATGACAAAAAACACTCGCCAAATAAAATAGCGTTAGTTTGAGAATGCAGTTGGTAATATTGTGGCAAACCGGGAAATTCACACCCGATACGTTCCTGCAATCAAAACTAACTGCTCCATCAACATAATGCTCCTCTCTCCGACTGCCCGCCTATTGGCCGGTCTCCTTCTCTTAACTTCCGGCATCAGCCCGGCTGTTCTGGCGCAAACGCCCAAGCCAACTCCCCAATCTGCCTTTGCCGAACCAACGATCTCGCCCGATGGCCGAGAGATTGCCTTTGTGTCCGGGGGCGATATCTGGACGGTTCCGGCGGCAGGGGGCGAAGCGCGGTTACTCGTAGCCCACGCCGATAATGAATTCCGCCCGCTGTATTCGCCCGATGGCAAGTATCTGGCCTTCGGCTCGACCCGCTCCGGCAACGGTGATATTTACCTGCTCACCCTCAACACCGGCGACCTCAAACGACTGACCTACGACGACGGGGCTGAAACACCAACGGGTTGGTCGGCAAACGAGAAGATGGTGTATTTTCAGTCCACGAGCCGCGACATTTCAGGCATGAACGACCTGTATCGGGTGGCCGTTGTGGGCGGCACACCGATGCCCGTTTCTGCCGACCGCTACGCGAACGAGTTCTACGGCGTCCCCTCGCCCGATGGCAGTACACTGGCATTTTCGGCGCGCGGCATTTCGTCGTCGCAGTGGTGGCGGAAGGGCAGTAGCCACCTCGACCAAACCGAACTATGGACGGCGAAACTCGGACAGAAAAAAGGCGAGAAACCCGTTTACGAGCGCGTAACGGAAGGCGGAGCCAAAGAACTCTGGCCACTCTGGGGTCCCGAAGCACAATCGCTGTACTACGTTTCGGACCGTAATGGCCACCAGAATATCTGGAACATAGCCGGCAAGGCGCAGCCCGTCATGCTGACGAATTTTACCGACGGTCGGGTACTTTGGCCAGCCATCAGCCACGATGGAAAGTCACTTGTGTTTGAACGGGATTTCCAGATTTGGCGGTACGACGTAGCTACGAAACAGGCCGCTCCGGTTCCCATCCGGCTTCGGGGTTCGGCAGCGGGCTTGTCGGTCGAGCACTTAAAACTAACCAGTCAGTTTCGCGATTTAGCCCTCGCGCCCGATGGTAAAAAAGTAGCATTTACAGCGCATGGCGAAGTCTTTGCCGCATCGGCGAAGGACGGGGGCGATGCGGTACGCATCAGCAACAGTTCAGCGGTCGAGTCGCAGGTGGTGTGGTTTCCCAACAGCCGCAGCCTGATATACGTCAGCACCCGCGACGGCATGGGTAACCTCTACCAGTACGACTTTGCTACCAACGCCGAAACCCGCCTGACCGACTCGCCACTGGACGACAGTTCGCCGGTAGTATCGCCGGATGGCAAATCGGTAGTGTTTCTGCGGAACGGGCAGGAGTTGCGGCTGATGACCCTGAGCAGCAAGAAAGATAAGCTGTTGTACAAAGGGTTTCTGGGTCGCCCACCGCTGGCGCGTTCGGGTACGGTGGTGTGGTCGCCGGACAACAAGTGGGTGGCGTTTACAACCTACGGGACGAAGAATTTCCGCAACGTGTGGGTCGTACCGGCAGCGGGGGGCGAGGCCAAACCAATTAGTTTTCTGGCCAACACCTTCGGCGGCAACGTGACCTGGAGTCCCGATGGGAAGTACATCCTGTTCGGCACCAACCAACGCACCGAAACCGCGCAGGTAGCCCGCATCGATTTGATTCCGAAGCTGCCTAAATTCCGCGAAGACCAGTTCCGGGATTTGTTCAACGAGGAAACACCCAAAACCGTCGCGCCAACGCCCGCTAACCCAGCCAAAGACAAAAAGCAAACGCCCCGCGATACGGTCGCTACGGCTGCAAAGCCGGGCAAGGCAACCAACATCGTTTTCGACGGTATCCGGCAGCGGTTAAGTATGCTACCCGTTGGCTTTGAGGTCGATGAACAGACCATCAGCCAAGACGGCAAAACGCTGTTGCTCATTGGCAGCGTGGCCGGGCAACAGAATCTGTACACGTACTCGCTCGACGAAACCAAATCTGAAAAACCCGTTGCCAAACAGCTTACCACCACATCGGGCAGCAAAAGCGACGCGCAGTTTACCGCCGATGGTAAAGACGTTTTTTACTTGGAATCGGGTAAAATCGCGTCGGTTTCGGTCGACAAGCGCGAACCGAAACCACTGGCCATCACCGCCGAAATGGACGTTGACTTTGCCACCGAAAAAGCAGTGGTGTTTAGTCAGGCATGGGATATTCAGAACAAAGGCTTTTACGACTCCACCTTTCACGGTGTAAACTGGCCCGCCATTCGCACCCAATACGAACCATTAGCCGCAGGCAGCCGCACTCCCGACGAACTGCGCCGGGTGCTGAACCTGATGGTGGGCGAACTAAACGCGTCGCACTCCGGAGTGGGCGCACCGCGGACCAACACCGACGCAACTACCGGACGGCTGGGCCTGAACTTCGACCGGACGCCCTACGAAGAGAGCGGTAGACTGCTCGTTACCGAAGTCGTTACGCTCGGTCCGGCAGCGTTGGCGGGCATCAAACCGGGTGAGTATCTACTCTCGGTGGATGGTACGACGATTGACAAAAGCACGAATCTGGACCAGTTGCTGAGCAACAAAATAAACCGGCGGGTTACGCTGTCAGTGGCGGACTCACCGACGGGTACGAGTCGTGAAGTAACGGTGTTGCCGGTCAATCTGGCAACGGAAAAGGGATTGCTGTATAAACAATGGGTACAGCAACAGCGTGATTTCGTGGAGAAAGCCAGCAATGGGCGGCTCGGCTACGTGCATATGTTCGACATGTCGGAAGGGTCGCTGAATCAGTTGTATCTGGATCTGGATGCCGACAATCAGGCCCGCGAAGGCGTGGTGGTCGATGTGCGGAATAACAACGGCGGCTTCGTAAACCCCTACGCCATCGACGTGTTTGCCCGCAAAGGGTATCTGACCATGACCTACCGAGGCCTCCCCCCCGCCCCTGCCCGTACACAGTTGGGGCAGCGTGCACTGGAAAACCCCACGATTCTGGTCACCAATCAGCATTCACTGTCCGATGCTGAAGATTTTACGGAAGGCTACCAGTCGCTGAAACTCGGCAAAGTCGTAGGCGAACCAACGGCGGGCTGGATCATTTTTACCTCGGCGGCCCAGCTCATCGACGGTTCCACGATTCGGCTACCGTTCTCCAAAATCACCGACAACACCGGTCAGGACATGGAACTGAACCCGCGCCCCGTCGATATTACCGTCTCCCGGCCCATCGGCGAAAGCTACACCGACCAGAACGTACAGTTGGCAACGGCAGTGAAGGAATTGCTGAACCAATTGGACGACGCCAAAGCGGGGAAAGTGGGGAGTGGGAAATGAGCCGGGCGTTTTGTTTAGTTACTAAACAAAAACTACCTTTATAAGCATCTAGCCACACCTATATGACCAGAAAACAGATTGACTCACTACTTGCTAACTCAAGATTACAGCGTGATCGGGCGCAACGAATGATCCACGAGCATTTCGACGATCTTGAGACAACGAATCAGGCATCCTCTTGGGTTAATCTGTTTATAGTTCACAAAGCGCAGGTAGAATGGCTCGAGAAACAGAAACCAGATGACGAATAATTGTTGACAGATGAAACTATGGTAAAGGAAACGATTGATCTCGACAAAGAACTGGCCCAGGCACAGCACGAAAGTCAGGAAAGTCTAAAGGTTCTGACACAGCACGGGTTTGTTGTGGACACAGCCAAATGGTTGACCATCAAACACTACGCTGAAAAATACGGGGTTAGTCAGCAGGTAGTTGTCAACTGGATTGGCCGGGGCGTTATCCCCCCCGACTGCACGTTGGTGGTTCCAGAACTGAATAATATTCGATTGGTGAAAGACCAGCCTTTCAAATAAGCCGTATCGTCTGACAGGTCAATCTTCTTACTACCCATTATGAACCGCTTTCTCCTCTCCACTGCCGTGTTTCTGCTGCTCATCGGCTTGTCGGCTCACCGTGTCTTGCCTGACCCGGCGGTTTCGGATGCGCTACCGTTTGCCCTACCCGAATCGACAATTGCCGATATTCACCGCGCCCTGAGCAACCGGACCTGCACCTGCGAGCAACTGGTCATGGCCTATCAGCAGCGCATCACTATGTACGATCAGCCAACGAAACTGAACGCCATTATTCTGACCAATCCAGAGGCTCTGGCCACCGCCCGGCAGTTGGATGCGGAGTTTCGGCGGACCAGAAAGCTGCGATCCCTGCACTGCGTTCCGGTTATCGTGAAAGACAATTACCAGACGGCGGGTTTGCAGACTACGGCGGGTTCGGCGCTGTTCAAGGGGTTCGAACCGACAGAAGACGCTTATCAGGTGAGGAAACTGAAGGAAGCCGGGGGCATTGTCCTGGCGAAATCGAACATGGCCGAATGGGCGTTTAGCCCGATGGTCACGATTAGTTCGATAGCGGGCGAAACGCGGAATCCGTATAATCTGGATCATACAACGGCGGGGTCGAGTGGGGGTACGGCGGCAGCGGTGGCGGCTAACTTCGGTACGGTGGGCTTAGGGACCGATACGGGAAATTCCATCCGGGGGCCGTCGTCGCACAACGCGCTGGTGGGGTTTCGGACTACGCTCGGCCTGACGAGTCGGGCCGGAATTGTGCCGCTATACCTACGCAACGACGTAGGCGGGCCGATGTGCCGCACGGTGGAAGACGCAACCCGGTTGCTCGAAGTTATTGCCGGTTACGACCCCGCCGACTCGCTCACGGCCAACAGCCGGGGCCGGATTCCGTCCAACTACCGGCAGTTTCTGAAGAAAGACGGGCTGCGCGGGGCGCGAATTGGCGTGTTACGCACCCTGAGCGACCGCAACCCCGACCCGCAAGTAGCTGCCCTGTTTACGCAGGCCATTGCCGATTTGAAAAAGGCGGGGGCCATCATCGTGGACCCGCTCGTGGTGCCTGACTTCGATACGTTGAGCAAAAATCAGTGGTGTTCGCTGTTCAGGTATGACATCGGGCAATACCTGACCTCGCTGGGTAGTCGCGCTCCGGCGCAAAATCTGGAGCAGATTATCGCGTCGGGTAAGTTCGCGCCGTACATCGAAAGCAACCTGAATAACCAGTTCAAAAACGGCGTTGAGCCGGGGGCGGAAACCTGCACCGGACCATACACCGACCGCAAACGCATCGCCTTTCGCAACGCAGTCGTGGCCGTTATGGACCAGTATAAACTCGGCGCGATTATCTACCCAACCTGGAATCATCCTCCGGCCAAAATCGGCGATTTTAAGGGGTATAAGGGCGATAACAGCCAGGTTATCGCCCCGCACACCGGCCAACCCGCCTTCACCATTCCGATGGGCTACACCTACGACAACCTCCCGGCGGGACTGCAATTTCTGGGTCGCCCGTTCGACGAGCCGACGCTCATCCGCTACACCTACGCTTATGAGCAGGCCACGCACCACCGCAAAGCCCCGGCGAAGTTTCCGGCGTTGGCTAACAGTGGGGGTAAAGTGAAATAATCTGGTTATGAAATGTGGGGTGCCTAACTTTTGTTAGTTTCGATAAACAACTTACCAATGGACACGCTCACGATTGAAATTCGGAATCCTAAAGTGCGCGAGCTGCTGACCAGTCTCGCCGAGATGGAGTTACTTACCATTCTTCCTCAGCCACCCACCTGGGCCGAACGTTGGAAAAAACTGTCGGCCTCGCTGCCCAACGAACCCCAGATTTCTGAGCAGGAAATACTGGATGAAATCAGTCAGGTTCGGGCCGCGCGGAAATGAAAATCGTTATTGATACCAATCTGTATGTCAGCGCATTAATCAATGTCAACTCCCGATGGCGTCTCGACATGTTACTGTTGAATGATACTCTTGACATTTTGTTGGACGATACACTACTGGCTGAACTCCATGGGGTAATCAATCGTCCAAAATTCCGCCGATACGTTTCCCCCGTTCAGATTGAAGAATTCATGAAATTGTTGTTCGAACGCGCCATTCTGATCGAAACAACGTCCAGCGTACTAATCAGCCCCGATCCCAAAGACGATTTTCTGCTTGCTTTGTGCCGCGACGGTCAGGCCGATTATCTACTTACGGGCAATAAACTGGATTTACTGGCACTTCGTCAGTTTGAGAACACCCAGATTCTTACGCTAACAGAATTTCTGGATTTGTCCAGTTAACGTTTTCTGCCAGTAGCCGATTAGTCATGCCTGACCATCACATCACCTCCCAAATTTCGTCCCGAAAAAATCGCCTTTGTTCCAGACGGGGCGGGTGTCGGCCTGGGCGGTGAGGTAGCCGATGAGGAACTGGAGTTGCACATGGCGGGCGGCTGCGTTCCAGTCGAAGGGCTGGTTCATGTCATCCTGCGGAGTGTGGTAGGTGCTGGCCCGCCACGCCAGATTGAGAGCCGTACCGTCGCGGGCGTCGCCGGTGGTGGAGCCGCTTTTGACGTAGATAGCCGGGATGCCCTGCCGTACAAAACTGAAATGGTCGGACCGCATAAACACCGACTGTTCGGGGATGGGATCTTTGGCAATGGTTACGTCCACAAACTGCGCGGCTGATTTTACAGCCCCGGCCATGCTGGAATGCTCCACGCCATACGGCACGATGTCGAGCAGCGGGTGGAAGAAAAACGGCATGTCGAGGCAGAGGTTGGCCACGATGTCTTTCTTCGGCACGGTGGGGTTGCTGGCGAAATAATCGGAGCCGAGCAGGCCCATTTCTTCGGCGGTCACGGCCACGAACAAAATAGACCGGCGCGGTGCTTTGGGAAGCAGTGTAAACAGCCGGGCCGCTTCCAGATTTATCGCCATACCCGATGCATTGTCGTGCGCACCGTTGTTGATCGAATCGCCCGGCATGGAGGTGCCCGGTATGGAATTGCCCCTCACGGGTTTTGTGATGCCCAGATGGTCGAGGTGCGAGACGTAGACAACGTATTCGTTTTTCAGCGTTGGGTCGGAGCCGGGGAGCAGACCAATCAGGTTTTCGCCCACCAAATCGTTATTCAGTTCCGTTTGCGTCGTGGCCCGCACCGAGAAGTTCAGCGGAAACGCCTGCGGCTGACTTTTGTTGGCCGCTATCCGGGCCTGATCGAATGACGTGGCGGCCCCGGCAAAGAGCGTCCGGGCTGTGGAATCGCCCATGGATGCAAGGACTTTGAGGTTTGGAAATGTGCGTTGCACCTGGCCTTTCGTATCGACCCATTTATAGGTAGCCTGGCGGGTGCGGGGCGCGTTGGCCTCAATGCGGGCCATCATATCGGTGGGCAGGCTGAACGTAATCATGCCCACCGCGCCTTTGGCAGCCGCCACTTCGGGCTTCGCCGAGTTGGAATACGCCCGCTGATTGGACGGGAACGTAGCGGGTGCCCCGTTGAAACAGGCCACGATTTTACCTTTTACGTCGATATTGGCATAGTCGTCGTACCCCAGTTCGGGAGCCGATACACCGAAGCCCACGAACACCACCGGAGCAGAGACGATGCTGGTTTCCTGACCGAACTGCGGGCTGAACACGAAGTTTTTGCCGTATATCAGTTTCTGTTCGGGCGTGTCATCACGGGTAATAGCCATTGTGCTGCCTGCTTCGCGCACCTGCGCCCGGCGTAACGGCACGGCCTGCCGGTAGGTACCATTTTGACCCATTGGTTTGAAGCCGAGTGTTTTAAACTGCTGTTCCACGTATTGAGCCGCTAACTCGTACCCGCGTGTGCCGGGTTTTCGGCCTTCAAGTTTGTCGTCGGCGAGGTAGCGCATGGTTTTCTCGATGTTGCCGGGCTGAACCTGGCGGGCTACCGTCTGAGCTTCGGTGGGAATGGTCGGATTTTGGGCCGACGCGGTATACGTCAGCGAAAGGATTGCCAGAATAATTGGGGTGTATGTCAAGGCGATGTATATGGTTCGTTGGGACAGGAGAGCAATATACAGCAAAAGTCATCTTTTTGGGGCAGTATCCGAAAATGCCGCGTTTGGGGCTATCTTGAGCCGTAAAGACAACCGACTACCATGAATCATACGCTACGCATTCTTTTTCTATTCATCCTGTCAGCTGCGACCCTCCGCGCCCAACCCGCCACAAATGCCCCCGCCGACATTACCAAATTCACGGCGGGTATGGCCAAAAATCCGGGTTTTCTAACGTTTTACGACGACGCTAAAAAAGGCAAAATCTGGCTTGAAATCGGGCAGTTCGATACCGAATTACTCTACTATCCTACCCTGGCGCAGGGCGTCGGCTCCAATGATATTGGGCTGGACCGGGGTCGTCTGGGGCAGGAACACGTCGTGAAGTTTCAGCGCAGCGGCAACAAGGTACTGATGGTCGAACCCAACTACGCCTACCGCGCCATTA
>Ga0123337_10001730_pt1 | contig 27039 bp, 24 predicted proteins | sample frozenSSSSmetaG_FD_89792 | JGI IMG/M metagenome (GOLD analysis project Ga0123337, IMG submission 89792) | Glacier valley bacterial and archeal communities from Borup Fiord, Nunavut, Canada, to study Microbial Dark Matter (Phase II) -... | ecosystem: Environmental > Aquatic > Freshwater > Ice >...
GTCGTATGAGAGCCAAAGCGTTAGCGAGGCGACGAGGACGTCGGAGGCAAATGGTCGTCAACGCACGGAGTGGAATTAAGCCATGGATGGATTAATTCTTTCACGAGTACGGTGACTCGCTGGATCTGTGCTGGTGGCTTTTAGATGAAAGGTCAGGCCGTCAGGGTTAGATAGGTGATATAGAGCTTGAGTCTTGTTTTTAAAGTACTTGGGGGTGCTAGCAGTACTATATGAGTAGCTAAATTGTTTGCGTTTATTTGATGTCACGGGATAGCCGTTAAACAAAGCATACGTTTCTTGATTTTCATTCCATGCTTTTTTGAATTTATTTAGTAACTCACCATCTGTACACTTAAGGCCGGTCTGAGATTTCCATGCCAATGCTTTCGCGTATGGTGTGGACATACCTTGAAAGTTACCGTTTCTAAACTCTTCAAAGACAATCTTGTCTAATTCAGCTCGTCCTTTTTCATTTAATATGTCCGTGAGTGATTGGCTGTGAAAAGGCGAATAGGTTTTAGGGACAACATTATTGCAGGCAGATGTAACCATAACCTTGCCTGCAACGATGGAAATGCTTTTGATAATGTAGTAACTCATATTATGTGTTCCTTACTTGAATAGTGTTCAGGCAGTTCCTAAACACTTAAGTAAACTTTCTCATGATTTACTGTTTACGCAAGTTAAAGGGGCTGGAGATACTAAGTTATCCACAAAAATATGTAGTGGTCGACTAAGATTGAATGGTTTCTATTTATCGAAATCTATAACATCGTGAAAGAGCTTTATCTCGATAGGAATGATAACTATATTGCTTCTTTCATTTAGTTAGTGACAATTAAAGGATTACATAAAAAGTAGATCACGCAAGTTTGAAGACATCCATCGATCAGCATCAATTATCCACATATCCAGGATGCAGAAGTGGCTCCAGCAAGAGCCAACGTATCGCGTTGTGGGTATGTGCGTTAAGTTATGCTGGCAGCGGTAAGTTACCATTAATTAAGAACGCATCCCGTGAGAAGTGAATAACTTTACTCACATCAAGCTGTTTGAATGACGCTCCTTGCAAGCTAGTTTCACACAACCATTGAGTCATACTTTTAGGTGCTTTTTGACAAAATGAGGACGTGTTAAATAGTGCAACACAAAGACCGCCATCACTGTCTCGGGCTGACTCGTATTCAAATGCTGTAACGCCAGCGGCTCGCATGTCACTGCCAAGCTGTTGTGCATGAGAGTAATCAGTAGAGTGCGTTAATTCGCTACGGTATTGATTAAATGGTGGAGTGTGTAGTTTTACACCGTTATTTGATTGATAATCGACGCTAAACAGGGTGTGCTCTGAACGTATCTTATCTGCTTGAGTAACGCCTTCCATAGAGTCCAAAAAGACTAAACGATAGAAAGCCGATTCAGCCAGTGTCGTAGCGGGACTGCAACCAGCATAAAACAGACTCGTCTCGCTTGTACGGCCAAACCGCGAACCCCACCGCAACGGTGGGTAACGAAAAGGCGTAATCAATAGATAATGATAGTTGCCAATATCGCTTGGATAACTAGGTTTTACCTCTTCCAGCATTTCTTCAAGTAATGTTTGTTCAGCAAGTGTATCGACATAACCTAGCGTCGCTACCTGCTCTTGGCTTTCAACTAAACGAAATAAAGTGCCTGAAAATAGGCTTAATATGAGATAGACCTCCACAGGCAGCCCAAACCATTAAACCTTACCGCGAATTGCATCAACAAAACGAAGGACTGACATCAAGCCTTCAATATTCGCAATTTGTAATGCAGGTATACCGCCCGTCATTTTGTTTTGACTACGCATAAAGTGTTTAATCCAATGTTTATCACCCCCCGTTAAAGCGAATAAAGCTCTGGCAATACGGATAACAAGAAGTGCTAGCTCGCCTTCTTTTGATTTTGGATCGAGAGTTGGGTTACTTTTAAGCCGACTAAACGCTGTCCGGTGCATACCGATAGCTTCAGCGACTTCAGATTGTTTTAATCCAAGCTGTTCCGAAGCATTAATGATAGCTTTGGCGAGAACAACCTCTGGTGTTGGTTTCTGTTGTAGTAATGCTGACATAATCACACTCCATTTAGTGATATATGCACATATAATACATTAAATATCACTTATGCACATAATAATAAATAAACCCAAAGAGGATTATTATTGTGTAGCGACAATAAAGATTGCCCTTAAGGGAAATGCATTCATACCAATGCAGAAAATGGGTCAATCTAATCAAACACTCCTATCGTCAATTTGTAATGTTCGTTTCGTGGCTCACCAAAAAGCGGAAAAATACTACACTCGTTATTCAAGGCCTTCCATACAAATATTGTCATAGCTTTCACCCTCCTGTTAGCGGCTTACTCTTAATAAAACCTAATATTTATCAGCCTTAATAACGTCATGGAAGCTACATTAGACAGGAAGTACTGCACATATAAGCCTACTTTTGCTGATTTACACACATCATAATGGGGAAAACAAGTGTCGCTCTAAATCCTTTTGTTTTTATATTTTCCAAAAAAAGACTGCCTGAAAATTTTGTTACAATCGCTTCTGTAATCGCAAGCCCTAAACCAGAATTACCATTTTTAGGGTCATGAACAAAGCGTTGCTTGATGGAGGTTAGTTTTTCAGGCGGAACTCCAGGGCCTTGGTCTATTACTTGCCAATATGCATCAGTTTGATTGGCAGAAACAATTATTTCTACGCTGTCACCATTAGTTGAAAACTGAATTGCGTTTTTAAGAATATTTCTGACCCCAATAATAGCCAGTTGTGAGGGGACTTCAACTAGGCTTGAGTTAGTAATAAAGCTTTTTATTTTTACAGATTTTTCCATGGCTAGTGCTTGTACATCGGAAATTGCTGCAGTCGTAATTTCGGTGATAGAAAGTTTGGCTGAATCATCAAATTCTTTATGACTTTCAATTCTTGCCAGCAACAATAGTTGATCCAACATGTGTTGAAGTCTGGACAGTGCTTTTTCTGCTTTCCCCAAACTGTCTTCGACTGCTTGTCCGCCTTGTATACGTGCAACTTGTAGCTGAGTAGATATACCAGACAGTGGCGTTCTTAATTCATGTGCCGCATCGTCTGTGAACCTACGCTCCATCGTTAAAGTTTGCTCGATTCGTAACAATAACTTGTTGAACTCGCTTAGTATTGGTTGAATTTCTTTTGGTGCGTCATCGACAGGTAGTGGAGATAGACTGTTTGCGTTTCGTTCAGCAACAGACCGGCCTAATTTAAGCAATGGCATCATTGATTTATGAACGATTAATGACAATACTGCCAAGCTCATCAGTAGTGATAATATAAAAGGTAGTGCCGTTGACAGTATAAACGCATGCATCAACTGCTTGCGTATTTCCATTTTTTCAGCCGTGATAATTTTTAAATTATCTTTTGTTAGTTGATAAACACGCCATACTTTACCTTCTACTTCACTATAACTATAACCATCCTGACTGGTGTTAAATATAGCTTCTGGTGAATGCTGTGACTTGGCGATAACACTACCCTCAATATTGGTGATACGGCAGGCCACCGACACAGGTAACGATGACAAAACCGGTTGTTTTTCCGTCATTGAATTCGACTGCTGGTGCTGAGATATCCCTTCAAGGTGATATTGCGCTAATAAAGAGCCAACCATGCTTGCCGAAGCTGCCAGACGGTTATCTAGAATTGTCTGCATTTGGGACTGCACATTAGATAGCATCCAATAACTGATGACCATCCACAAAGGTACTATAAAAATCAGAATCGAGAATAACAGCCGTTTTTTCAAACTGAAGGTGTTAATCATGAGCTATCCTTGCAGAGACGATAACCTAGCCCGCGCACGGTTTCTATCAGGTTGTTACCCAGTTTTTTTCTGAGATTGTGCATATGTACCGCTACCGCATTACTCTCAATACCTTCTGTCCAACCATAAAGCCGATCTTGCAGTTGCTGCGGACTTAAGATCTGATTGGTATGTAACATTAGGGCCTCCAATAAAATCAGCTCGCTTTTGGAAAGATTAATGGGCATACCACCGACTTTAACCTGACTGGTTAGAGGATCGAACTCAATATTTTTAAACGACAGAGTGTTGTTGGGGCGACCATTACTACGCCTAACAATGGATAGCAGTCTGGCTAAAAGTTCATGAAGGTCAAAAGGTTTACTCATGTAATCGTCAGCACCGGCCTGAAGACCAATGATGCGATCCGGTATAGCATCTTTGGCGGTTAGGATCAGAACAGGAATGTTGACATTCTTATGCCTCCACCTTGATAACAGCTCCATACCGTTCATATCTGGTAGTCCCAAATCTAGAATCACAACATCGTAAAAGGCTGTTTTTACAGCCAGTTCAGCGCTATTTGCATTTTGTACCCAATCTACGGTTTGTCCTAATGCCATCAAGCCGATTTTTATACCATCGCCCATGATGTCGTCGTCTTCTACCAAAAGTATATGCATGATTTATTACATCTCGAATTAACTAATCTCAACTCGGTTTAAGAGCGAAGGGAGCAAAAAATCCTGTTTATCGACCAGATCTTTTACTACAAATATTTTGACCAAAGTAAAACAGGCTTATAACAAGTTAATAGAGTAAGTCCACATTAAATTTTACATGTTGAAGAATTTCAATTATTGGTGAAGCCTTAAACCGACCTCAAGTTAATTATCTTGAGTCTCTACTATCAATGTTAAATGAATATTAAGAAAGTCTTAACCTTTAGCTAACCAAGCTGTAATAACTTACCAGTCAGAATCATTCATTGAGTATAAATCTATGTGGCTTGTTCGTTTTACATTGAAAAAACCTTATTCCGTTGCGGCTATGGCATTGTTGATTATTGCCGCTGGTTTTATCAGTTTATACAAATTGCCGGTCGACGTGCTACCTAAAGTCGACATTCCTTCAATTAAATTAATTTGGACCTACAAGGGTCTTAGCGCGAAGGAAATGGCGTCAAAAGTGACGACTTTCAGTGAAGTCGCCATTATGAATAATGTCGATGATACAAAGGCGGTTAGCTCACAAACTATGAATGGCACCGCTATTGTGCGAGTTGACTTCCAGCCGGAAGCGCATATCGCTACAGCATTGGCTCAGTTAACTAGCGTGTCTCAGACCATTCTACGTCGAATGCCTAAAGGAATGACCCCACCACTAATCGTACAATATAACCAATCTAGTCAGCCTATTATTCAGCTAGCAATTTCATCTGATACGCTATCCCCAGCAGAATTATCAGATTATGCTCGGTTGCAACTCAGAGGAATGGTGCAGTCTATCAAAGGCGTACGTATGACCCTGCCTTATGGGGGAGCGACGCGAAATGTCACCGTCGATTTGAGGCTGGTTGATTTAAGAACCCATAACATCACGACAGCTCAAGTGAGCGAGGCGCTGGCAAAACAAAATTTGACGTTACCAACTGGTAGTCTGCGAGTTGACAGTGAAGATTTACAAATTACGCTGAATGCCGCGCCAATTTCCATCGAAGAATTAAAAAATATTCCACTCAACCTAGGAAATGAAAGCTTAGTATTACTGAGGGACGTCGCTGATGTGAGAGATGGCAGCGCTATTCAAACTAATATAGCGCGGGTTAACGGTAAAAACGGGGTCTTGGTTTCTTTAATAAAGCTTGGAAATGCGTCAACAACAACAATTATCAATGAACTGAAACATAAGCTGCCTAATATTCGGGATTCTGCTCCAACAGGCATTAAAATAATGCCAATTTTCGACCAGTCTGTTTTTGTTAATGATGCTAAAAACCATATTCAGGAAGAGATGTTATTGATTGCAGGCTTGGTTGCCACAATCATTTTGTTATTTATTGGTTCTTGGCAAGCTACCATGATCGTGCTCGCATCTATTCCGTTGTCGTTGTTAATAGCAGTTTGTGTTTTGCATTTAACTGGACAGTCATTAAACTTAATGAGCTTGGGTGGACTAGCACTCTCAATCGGTATTTTGGTAGATAATGCGCTGGTAGAAATCGAAAATATTGAACGTAATATCCACTTGGGATTTTCACCAAGACACTCGGCACTAAAGAGTGCCAGTGAGGTTGCACTACCAGAACTAATTTCCACCTTGTCAATTTGTGCGGTGTTTACCCCAATTTTCTTGCTCGACGGTGTAGCTGGTTTTATTTTGAGGCCAATGGCCATTGTGGTTGTAAGTGCATTACTAGCTTCATACGTCCTGTCTAGAACCGTTGTGCCGACGCTATCTGTGATGATGTTAAAAGATTCTAAGTCTTTAGATTTCTGGCTTTACAGAAAGGTTCAAGATTTCCTCGACATTGGTCGAAATGGTGTGGAAAAGGCGGCTCAAAAACTACAAAAACGTTCATACTTAATTAGTGTTTTCGTCATATTAATACTTGTAGGCACGATCACCGCATGGCAGGGCATCGGACAGACCTTTTTCCCTAAGACAGATGCAGGGCTTATTAAGCTTTATGTCAGGACTATTCCTGGGACCAGAATCGAAAATACAGCCGCTGAATTTGCTGACATTCAACGTCACATTCGCCAGATTATTCCTGAAAATGAACTTGATTCGATAGTTGAAAACATTGGTACTCCAGAGTCTGTAAATCTGGCTTGGGTACAGAGTTTTAATGTGGGCACTTATGATGGTGAAATATTAATTCAATTAAAACCTTCTCATCGTCCTACATCTCTATATATAGATGAAATTAGGCAAATGTTTGCTAAGCAATATCCACATTATAGCTTGGTAGAGCTAGCTGCCGATATTACAAATCAAACATTAGCTGGCACGACACCAACAGGCTTGGAAATTCAATTTTCTGGTAAAGATACTGCTCGAAATGTTGTGTTGGCTCAACGTCTTGTTGATGAGATAAAAACCATCAAAGGTGCTGTTGATGTTGGTTTAGAACAGGTGTTGAAATTGCCTGGTTATCAAATTGTTATTGATCGAGAAAAAGCTGCCAGACTTGGCGTCAACATGGAAAGTGCTGCTGAAACGCTGCTAACAGCCTTGGGGTCAGCTAACAGTACGGGCAGTAATTACTGGTCAGATCCTAAATCTGGGTTTTCCTACGATATTCAAGTACAAGCCCCATTACTTGAGCTCAACTCAGTTCAGCAATTACTTAACTTGATGGTAGAGAAAAGTGATCATAGCGGTCAGATTAGAATAGGCGATATAGCTGAGGTGAAACCGACTTTGATGCCAGCCACCGTGGGCAGGTTAAATTTGAAGCCAACCTATAGTATTTTAGTCAATTCAGGAAACATGAGTTTAGGTGAGCTATATCAACGCGTTAACGTACTGGTAAAACCCATAGAAAAACAACTCAAGCCTGGTAATACGGTTTCTATTAATGGTCAAGCGAAGATGATGGGTGAGACATACACTGATTTACTTATTGGCTTTGGGCTAGCATTGTTCTTCGTTTATATAATCATGCTGTTTAACTTCGACTCATGGATCATGCCATTAATTGCATTGTCCAGCGTACCATTTGGTATTAGTGGTGGCATCATTATGCTTTACCTCACAGATACTTGGCTAAGTGTACCAGCCATCATGGGTTTAATCATGGTGATTGGTGTAACAACAGCAAACAGTGTGTTAGTTACTTCATTTGCAAAACAAGCTTGGCAAAGTGGTATTAGTAGTGGTCAAGCAGCTATAGAATCAGCGACCAACCGGTTCCGTCCAGTTATGATGACCAGTCTCACAATGATTATTGGCCTAATTCCAATGGCCTTGGCGTTGAGTCATGGCAGTGAGCAAAATGCACCATTAGCTCGAGTTGTTATAGGAGGCCTGTTGTTCGGCACCATGGCTACACTTTTTGTTGTTCCGTGGCTGTTTAGCAAAATTGTCGCTCATTTATCTAAACCTTTTCAAATCGAGGATTTGACCTTATGAACAAGCGTTTTAAAAAAAATAGCTTTATCGCTGCAGTAATAGCAGGAATGGGGATATTAATTTTGCAAACTTCACAGTCAAGTACAAAAGAATATGTCGAGACAGTCCAGTCAGTAATGGAGACCATCTCTCCGATGCCATATACAGAAAAGAATTATGTGACATTACCTGCCACTGCAATCCCAATCAAACAAGTCAATATTTATCCACGAGCAGACGGGTTTATTGAAAAACGATTGGTCGATATTGGGCAGTATGTGAAAAAAGGACAGTTATTGGCTAAGATATCCTCTCCTGAACTGGAAGAAAAGCTTAATCAGGCAAAAGCGAATATTACCAAACAGAAAGCCGAGGTTTCATTAACCGGTAAACTAAAAACCCGTTATGAAAAATTGAGAAACAGTGGCGTTATTAGCGTTACTGATCTTGATGAGAAAGAAGCAAACTATGCAATTGCCAGAGCCTTGCTGTACAACAATGAAGCAAAGCTAAAACAATTGGAAGCTCGTTATGCATATACGGATATTGTCGGACCTTTCAATGGTGTCATTACGCAAAGACAGACAGAAGTAGGTGATCGAGTATCAACGACAAGTCAGAAGGCCTTATTCACCATTGCAAATCAACAACAATTGAAAATCATCGTGCCGGTTCCTCAAGGTATTTTTAATCAGATTGATATTAAACAAAACGCTGACTTTTATCTCGGCGAAGAAAGCGGAAAATCTTACATTGTAAAATACTTGAGGCATGCAGATAACTTTGCGAAAGACACGGGAACCATGCGTGTAGAGTATGTCATGAAAAATATGGCGAATTTACCTTCTGGTATGACGGGTGAAGTAAAGCTGGCTTTGAACGTACAACATCATTTACTTTCTATCCCATTAAATAGTATCGACATGGTGAATGGACAGACGACGGTGATGGTGTTGCGTGATAAGAAAATAAGTAAACGTATTGTCAAGATCGTTAAATTTACCAAACAAAAGGTGATCATTGGTGCTGGGTTGAAACCAGATGATAAAGTCATTGTTAATCCTAACGCCTTACTCCAAAATGGTGATGTCGTATAGAGCCTTGAATGATGAAACATATCTGCAAAGCGTGTTTCCAGTAATGTATTCAAGTATTTGCAATGAATTAAGACTTATCCTCACCTTCATTATTATCAAATATGTAAGGTTTCGAGGTACCCTCACCATAAAACATTACATTCATACAATAACGTGGGTTAACCCGATAATTATCAACAGACTATGGATTGAAGGCTAGTTTAAGGTGTCCTAACCTTTCTAGTTGTATGATATTGGAAGCCGCACGCCATCTGAGTATGAATGGATTTATGCTAAATCTAATTGCTGATCTTATTGCTTACTGCCTGAAATAGAGTGAGCCTACATTGAATATCACGTGTGAAAATTTCAATTATTGGTGAGGCGTTAAACCTATCGCAGGTTCGTTACGCCTTTGTCCGAATTTCTGGTTCCTCGTCCAACACTTAATATTGACTTAATAGCACGCCCCCATACTAGGGGCCTGAAAAACGACACAACTTTCAAATTAATTGAAGAAGGAGTACTTAGTGACTACGTCGCGCACATTAATGGTGTTTCTATACCTGATAATCACGATGGTTGCAGCTCCTGCGGCACAGGGACAGCTGTTCGGACAGAACGATGACTTCCTGTCGCCGGAGCAAGCATTCCAATACCAGCTTATCCTCCAGCACCGATGGTTCTGTTGTCCTTTCATGGGATATCGAGCCTGGCTATTACCTCTATCGAGAACGTATTGAAATTACAGGCGTGGACGGGGAAATCGCAAACATAGAATATCCGTTGGGCAACATCATCAGTGATGAATATTTTGGTGACTCAGAAGTTTACTTCAATAATGCCGATTTGATAATTGGTCCGGCCGATGCCACGCAACTAAATCTCACTTGGCAAGGTTGTTCGGAGGCTGGCTTATGTTATCCGCCACAGCATGCCACCGTCGATCTTAATGGGAAGCCTGTGACTGACAGCCTCCCACTAACTATAACGAAGACAGAAAAACAACAGCTATCTTCAGTGTCTGCCAATGCTGATATGGCTCAAGATCAGTCTCTGGCCTACCAGCTAGCTGATAGTGGTTTGTTGTGGAACCTGACTATTTTCTTTGGACTTGGACTACTGCTCGTCTTTACGCCCTGTGTATTGCCAATGATGCCTATACTGTCTGCGGTTATTGTAGGCAGCGAAGCGAAGCGCGGCAAAGCCTTTTCCTTATCGTTAGTTTTTGTCACCACCATGGCAATCACGTATGCACTGCTTGGCATTGCTGCAGCTTTGGCGGGTGCGAACTTGCAAGCAGTGTTACAGACTCCCTTATTCATAGGATCTTTGTCGATTGTTTTTGTTCTTCTGGCACTCGCCATGTTTGGCCTTTACGAACTACAGTTGCCGACATTTGTTCGCGATCGACTGGAACAGCTTAATCGTCGCCAACACGGTGGCAGTGTTGCTGGTGCTGCAATTATGGGAGTATTTGCAGCGTTGCTTGCTAGTCCCTGTATGACTGCGCCTCTCGCAGGTGCACTTATTTATATAGCCGACAGTGGAGATGCTGCTTTTGGCGGTCTTGCGTTATTCGCTTTAGGCTTAGGTATGGGCGCACCACTGGTTCTACTCGCCACACTAGGTTCAAGCTTGCTACCTAAGCCAGGAGCCTGGATGAACGGAATCAAGGCGATTTTTGGATTCATTATGCTTGGGACAGCGATCTGGTTTCTGGAACGTGTCATTCCGGGATCCGTTACGTTGACATTATGGGGTGCCCTACTGATAGGTGCTGGTGTCACGTTATGGAAACAGGCTCAATTCCTCACACAGACTGGTGCGATACATTATCTTGTTGCCACAACCGGGCTACTGGCGTGCCTATGGGGCGGACTGATGATGGTGGGAGCCGCTGCCGGTGGCGATGAAGGATTGCAACCGCTGAAACCGTTTGGAGCTAGTGGTATGCTCATGCAGGCAGTGGAGGCCATTGATCACACGAAATTTAATAGGTTTAAATCTGTCGCTAATCTGAATGCAGCACTTGATATCGCGACCGACAAAGACCAATGGACACTAGTAGATTTTTACGCAGATTGGTGCATCTCCTGCAAAGTCATCGAAGACAAGGTTTTCGGAGATACCTCAGTTAAGCGGGCGATGAGCGGAATGCAGTTATTGCGAGCTGATGTCACTGATAATGACACCATTGATCAGGCACTCATGCAACATCTACAGGTCCTTGGTCCGCCATGCATTCTTCTTTTTGGGCCTGATGGCAAGGAATACCGCGCCCATCGCACGGTAGGCGAAATTTCGGCGGATGCCTTTCTCCAGCGTATTCGATCAGCCCAATCCACCTCAATAAGCGAGGAGTCTTGATGTTAAGCGTTAATCTTGGTCCGTTGAGCCTTCCGGTAGGGTATGTCCTTGTCCTTCTAGCGTTGTTAGTTGCGCTGGTCGTCGGCGCACTGGTGGGGTACCGAGACAAGGCGCCAATCACAGGCATTATCTCCGATATATTTCTGATTGGCATGCTTAGCGCGCGTATCGGATTCGTGCTGGTGTATTTTGAGCACTATCAGGACGATCTGTGGGGCATTATTGATATTCGGGACGGTGGCTTTAATATACTTGTCGGTGTTATCGGTGCACTGTCTTGGACCAGCTACCTAATATGGCGTCGACCAGCTATTCGCCGTACGCTCGGGCTTTCGATTGTTTCTGGTTTTATTACTTTTGGCACGGTCATGATGGCAATCAACCTAATTGAAACGCAAGCCAATAAGATACCCGAAGTACACTTTTCAGATCTCAGCGGCACCTCGATGAGCATGAGTCAGATCGCATCAGGCAAACCGATGGTCGTCAATTTGTGGGCGTCCTGGTGCCCACCTTGCATACGTGAAATGCCTGTATTGGCGGAAGCACAACAACGCAACCCAAACATCACTTTCATCTTCGTTAACCAGGGTGAAAAAGCTGAAACGATTAACAAATTCTTGATTCAAAACGGCCTTGAACTGAGAAATCTGTTAACCGATACCGGTGGGCGTCTAGGACGCGTAACCGGAAGCCAAACACTACCGACAACGCTGTTTTATGACGCTAGTGGCCGTCAGGTCGATGCTCATCTTGGTGAGTTGTCCAGGGCAACACTGACCCGAAGCCTGTCGCATTTTTCCTCTGAGTAATTTCTATCAACATCATAAAATCGAGTATCCCAAAATGACATCCTCACTTACTAAGTACCTTATGACACCGATTATAATTGTGACAGCCACCATGTCACAGTCGGTATGGTCAGATAATCACCCTCCTGCAGTACAGCAGTTGATCGATCGTGGCCTTAATATCGCTGGCAGTTTTGAGGCACCTAGCGGCATGACGGGCTATGTAGCCGAAATGCAGGGACAACCAGTGTCATTTTACCTGACAGAGGACGGTAAGCATGTGATTATTGGTCCTATGCTCACAGAAAGTGGCGAAAATTTGACCGAGCCAAAAATTCAGGAACTGGTCCAAGGCCCCAAAAACACAAAAGCGTGGGCAGAAATTGAAAAGAGCCACTGGGTGCGCGATGGCAACGAGAATGCACCAACCATTATTTATACGTTTACCGATCCCAACTGCCCGTATTGCCATCGCTTCCGTCAAGCAGCCGAGCCATGGATCAAAGCAGGTAAGGTCCAGCTACGACACGTCCTCGTCGGTATTATCAAACAGGATAGTTTACCCAAGGCGGCAACGATTCTCGGGAGCCAGGATCCGCAGAAAGCTCTTCACCAAAATCAACAAAGCTATTCCAACGGTGGCATCACCGTTGATCGGCAGATTGTCAGCGGCAATCACAAACTGATCACTGAGAATAATCAGCTCATGAATGAAATCGGACTCAACGCTACGCCAAGTATTTTCTACTACGACCGCGACGACAATATTCAGATGATACAAGGCCTGCCACGCTCAGAGGAAATGTCCAATATCATGGGCAGTCCACAGCCTTGAGGGTACAAAAACTATTAGCTGTAATAAGGTTTTTCAGCTCTACAATACGCGTTATCCCTGACGATATGATATTGATGCTGTGCGTGAACGGGCCTCGCTAGTCTTATGCTTAATCGCTGTGCTGATTTGAATAACCGTTTACCTTTGTAATGGTCAAGTATTAATGAAGTAACTTTAAGCCGCTTTGCTCAATTCTGCCATATTTGCATAGGGGTCATATAACCAACGGCCTGAAACTTCATCAAATGGCAACGCAAGCAAGAGAAACGAAAGACGGTTTCTTGAGTTATTCTTATCGCTTGAATGTTAAAACACCACAATATTCTCGATTAATTACCTTTTTAAGTGTCCTAAAAGAGATGGCAGGCTTTTATGTTTAATGTATAGAGACTTATAAGTCTGTTGACAGTAATCACGTTAGACTCTACAATTCAGAAATAACGGAAATAACGGAAATAATGGAACTGTGAATCATGAAGCAACTTGACACCGAACCAGTATTTTATACAACGAATAAAGTCGCCAAATTATTGGGAGTGACTGCTCGAACGATACAAATGTGGGCTGATAGTGGCCTTATTAAGGTATCTAAAACACCTGGTGGGCACAGACGTATAAGTAATGAGGAATATAAGCGATTAAGCCTTCAAATCAATTACAGTGAGAATGAAACAATAGAAGAGGTCAGTAAGGAAGAACCAGCAAAAAGTACTAAATTTAATGTGCTTGTCGTGGAAGATGATCCGGATTTACTTAATTTATATCGTATGCAAATGAGTGAATGGGATTTTTCATTTGAGTTGCTGACAGCGAACGATGGTTACGAAGGGTTGCTTTTATCTGGCATCAATATTCCAAATGTCATTATTACTGATTTATTTATGCCTGGTATGGATGGTTTTCACATGATTGACGTGTTGAGTAGTCATCACTATTTAAGTGACTGTGAAATAGTTGTTGTCACTGGTTTGTCACGAAAAGATATCGAGAAAAGATTTCCTTTACCTGAAAGTGTAACCGTTCTGTCAAAGCCTATACCATTTGAAACGCTAAAAAATATAATTAAGTTAAAAATGGAAACTAACAGTTCAAACGCCGCACTATATGGAATGATGCAAAAGGGAGTAAGCAGTACAGGCCCCTAGTAGAAGTTCGCAATTACAGTTGCTTTTGTAGCATAGCGATGAATTGTGCAGTAATTACATCTAGGGGAAATAAATGAATAGGGTAAATATTTTTGAGGATATGTCCGATCCGATTGTCTTGCTTAATGTCTCTGGGGACATCATTTTTTCAAATAAAGCCGCACGTAGAATCAGTCTTGTAGATAGCCTTGAGAGCATTCGTTCAATAGACTTTCAACAGTGTGTAAGTAAGGTTCTGGGGAAGGAGGTAAACACGCCCGTCATAACGACTCTAAATGATGACTTGGGTGTCGAAGGAGTGTTTGAAGTCAAAATTGATAGATGGCAATCAGCCTTTATTATTCACTTTAAAGATATCAGCAACCAAAGCCAGATAGGGATTTTGAAAAAAAATCTTATGATCATGCTCAAAGATGAGTTAGGAGCACCTCTGACGAGATTACTTGAGAGTATAGATGTTCTCATCGGCACACTAAAAAATGTTCAAGGGTCAGAAGAAAATAGGGCCTTATTAAACCAAACACTAGAGGATGGCAGAGCCTTAATGGATTCTGTTTCGAGAATTAAATTAGTAACGGATTTATACGCTAATAAAGAAATGCAAAATAATGATCGTGTCATTCCTACAGAGGTAATTGATATTGCGCTTCAGAAACTAGAGGCTGAAATTAATGAGAAGCAATTATCGGTAAAAGTCGTCGCTAACATACTGGGTTCTTCAACTTTTATTGGCAGTAAGTTTTGGTTGATTCTGGCAATTAAAGAATGTGTAAAAGAGGTTGTATCTCACTGTAAAGAAGAAGATTTAATTACTATTACACTCCACCTTCATGGCTATTTTTTGACAATAAAAATTGATAGCCAGCGTCAATTAACTAATGCGAATAATTATAGTGAACTTACACTTCACGATAGAACACTGTTTGAAAATATAAAGAATTCTTTAGAGTTTGATTTTTTTTTGGCCTCACGAATAATCGAATTACATGGTGGGCATTTCAAGTCAAAAAAATATAGCAGTGGAAAAAATATTATTATTGAACTGCCGGTAGGAATGGAACTTAATACTCCAGATTTAAGTGGATTAGAACAGGCCCAACTTTATGCAAAGGATTTTGCTAAGTTGAGAATGATGAATTTTAAAAATGAAGTATGAGCATAAGCATGTTTGATAAAACTAAAGGGATGGTCATGTAAAGTTTTACATGTGGCAATGCGCTTGCACCAATGATGGCTCAAGCTAAAGAATACTTATTATTCGGCGTTGTTCCGCAACAGTCATCGGCAACGTTGGCTAATTTTATTATCGCTTACGCAGTTTTTATCAGAGAACAAAGGAGCAAACCATAATCCTTATTCAAAATGCCTTATTGCTATTTAATGAAGATAAAGAAGGTATAAAGATCCTTAAAAATTAGGCTTTAACTGTTTTGTGAGTAGGGTGGACATTGATAGGTTAAATAATTGAGTAATTATTATTGCGTTAAAACTATCGTTTAAATTGAAAGCCATTCATAGAGGTTGCCATACAAGACGCTTATTAAACTTTAGCAGACAGAGTTCTACTATTGCAGAGGTAAATATGGAGCTTCAAATTCACATGATTGGAGATCACAAGATAGCTGATGCAGAGTGCCTTTAATCTTATGTCGGTTGAAACTGAAAGTATAAATTTTAAATTGATGTCTGATAACGTTCGAATGGATGACGTTATGAATACTGCGACGGATGGGGTTTTTATGATTAACCTAGATGGCAGTACTATCGAGTCTGTAAATAAATCGGCATGTAATATATTTGGTTTTAATGACAAAGATATTCTTGGCATGAACATGCTATCACTAATTCCCAGCTTACAATTCTGGGACGCCGATAATTCTCAATTCCAACAATTACAGTACGCTGATGGGGTTTCAAATAAAGGCGTGTTAATACCGTTAGAGATTTACGCTAGTGAAATGTTTTCTAAAAAAGATAATTATATAGTTGCGGTTGTACGAGACTTAACATCATCAAACCGATTTCAAAATGCGCTTTCAGGGATATTTAATTTAAGTCCTGATGGTTTTTTAGTTCTCTCGGGGGAAGGGGTGATTTCATATGCCAATCCATCATTACGTAAAATGATAATGGTTGATGATGATGAACTTTTAATGGGTAAGGACTGGTCTGTCTTTCAGCATTTAATATTTAAAAAACTGGACAATGAGTACCACCATAATATAGATTTTTTAGACGAGATGTTAACTGAAAATATACTTCATTTGAGGTATCCCTTACAAAGAATACTTCGTTGCTACAGACGAAAATTAAATGAAAAGGATGTTAATTCTGCAGAGATATTATTTTTCCATGATATTACCCAAAATATGATTATGGACAACATGAAGAGCGAGTTTCTTACCACTGCGGCGCATGAGTTACGCACGCCTTTAGCGGGTGTAATGGGCTTTAGTGAGTTGTTAAGTATGCGTGAATATCCTCCAGAAAAAACCAAAGAGATAGCGGGAATTATAAATAGACAATCGATTCGTTTGAAGCTGCTGTTAGATGATTTATTAGATTTGGCAAGTATTGAGGATAACACTTTCTCTCCAACGAATATGCGACAAGATACTTTAGAAATTCCATTATTGGAATGCTGTAAGGATTTTGATGGCAGCGATGATTTTCATTACCTTGTTATTGAGCCGACAGAATATTGGCCGCTTGTTGAAGTCGAACAACTGAAAATTCGTCAGATAATCACCAATTTACTGAGCAATGCTTATAAATATTCACCAGAAAACCCTGAGATAACAGTATCTACATCGACTCAAGTAAAAAATGAAATTGCTGAATTTGGAATAACTATCCGTGACCAAGGTATAGGCATGACACCGGAACAATTATCTCATATAGGTGAGCGGTTTTATCGAGCGGATATGTTTGGGGAGATACCGGGAACAGGGTTGGGCATGGCATTAACAAATGAGCTTCTCATGACGCAGCATGCGCGAATAGACATTCAAAGCTCGTTCGGAGAAGGGACGGCAATGACGGTATGGATCCCGATAATTTAATAGTTGATGGTTATTACGTTTCATGTATATAGGGCAAGTATTAAGCCTCATGATGGAACGAATGTAAGGATGTACCTTTTATAGTTTTTATAACAGGAATCGAAAGATACTTAGTTTGGATAAATACAATGAATAAAAAACGCGTTTTGATTGTTGATGACAATAAAGAGTTGCGGACTCTAATAAGGATGACATTGGAGTTTAGTAATTATGAGATACATGAAACTGAGGATGGCACGCATGCAATGAGACTGATTGACGTAGTCAAGCCTGATATTATCATTTTGGATATCATGATGCCTGGTGAACTCGATGGTTTAGATGTATGCAAGAGAGTTAAATCTAATTCAGAGACATCGAACACTAAGGTCATTTTATTGTCTGCAATGGGGCAAAAAATAGATATAGAGCGTGGTATAGCAGCAGGTGCCCATAGTTATTTAACTAAACCTTTCAGCCCTTTGATGCTGTTAGATAGAATGGGATATGATGTTGCAATTAATGAATTTGTAGAGTTATCTGATGAGTAAAAGGGGAACGGTTATGAGTGATGATAATATTGAACTGAATCAAAAAATAATTACTATTGAGAAGGATAATGAAGCACTTATTCTGCAACTTGAGCACTATGCTAATGACTTTGCTGTTCTGAATCATCATAGATACAAATCAAATGACTTGCTTTCTAAGGCGCATCTTGATTCATTAGAACGTTTAGCAAGAGCTTCTGAATTTAAAGATGACGATACTGGTATCCACATCTTACGCATGGCTAAAATTGCTGCAACGATTGCAAAAGCTCATGGGCAAACTGCCGTGTATTGTGAATTAATACTTCAGGCAAGTCCAATGCATGATATTGGAAAAATAGGCGTTCCAGACAGTATATTAAAAAAGAAAGGGGCATTAACGGATTCAGAGTGGAGGACTATGCGTAGACACTCTGAGTATGGATATGAAATACTTAAAGGTTCTATCGTCCCTGTCGTTGAAATGGCGGCAGAAATCGCTCTAACTCATCACGAAAAATATGATGGGAGCGGCTATCCACATGGTTTAGCTGGCGATGAGATCCCTCTCTGTGGACAACTTGTGGCGATCGCTGACTTTTTTGATGCCTTGACTATGGACCGTTGCTACAGAAAGGCCATGTCTGATGACGTTGTTTTATCTCTTATTGAGAAAGAGCGAGGTAAACATTTTTCTCCTGAGTTGGTTGATACCTTCTTAGCGGTTAGTGATGAGATTATTGCTTTACGAGACTGCATCAATGCTACCAAGGCTGTCTGATACGAAATTTTTAATACTAATTAACCTGAATCCTGTTTAAGAAAAGGGAACTAAAAGCCTGTTAACCGTTCAGATCTTTTACCACAAAAGATTTTGATAAAAGGAAAACAGGCTCATGAACAAATTAACAGACCTATTTTGTGATGTCGACGATTTTTGTAAGGTATTTATGCCTGAATGGGAGGCACATCTTCTAGCGGATGGTACCCGAAAACGTAATCGACAATGTAGGATGACGATGAGTGAAATAATGACCCTTGTTATCGCCTTTCATTCATCAAATCATCGTGACTTTAAGAACTATTATGTTGGCTTCGTCGCCAGATTTTATAAAGGCTATTTTCCAGAGCTGCTCAGCTATACTCGTTTCTTGGCGGTAATGCCAAAAGCATTAACCTCACTGTGCGCTTACTTTACTCACATTAAAGGAAAACCAACGGGTATTAGCTTTGTTGATTCAACCAGTATAAAAGTCTGCCATAACCTTCGTATTGAACGTCATAAAACATTTGCTGGAATAGCGGCAAGAGGACGGGGAACAATGGGCTGGTTTTATGGTTTTAAATTGCACATTATTGTCAATCATGTCGGTGATATTCTTGCCGCTAAAATTACACCTGCTAATGTTGATGACAGAAAGCCGGTTCCTGAATTGGCTAAAGGTGTGATAGGTAAATTGTATGGTGATAAGGGCTATATTAGCCAGGCTTTATCCAGTGATTTATTTGAGAAAGGTGTTGAGTTAGTGACTAACGTCAAGAAGAACATGAAGGCAAAATTGCTCTCTGCATGGGATAGAGCCATGCTTTCCAGACGATTTATCATTGAAACAATCAATGATCAACTTAAAAATATTACTCAAATTGAGCATTCTAGGCATCGTAGTGTGCATGGATTTATGCTTAATATCATTGCTGGGCTTATCGCTTACTCTCTTAAAGACAATAAACCATCGCTAAGAATTACTAGTGAAGAATTTAGTATGATGACCGTTTCTTAACCAGATCTCAGGTTAAATAATATCAAAGCAGTTAAATTGAACATTTATTGGGCTGCTAAATACATTGGATGCGCAAGTTTATGCTACATCAGTCTAGAATACTGGATCTTAAGCGTACTCACTCAATAGTTTATTTTCTGTTTAATGGCTAATCTCGAATTACAGGAAATTTTTAGTCCTCTTAATAACATGTTAGCAAAACATAGGAAAATCACGTGGATATAATCAAAGCCAAAGAAATTGTAGAAATGCTTGCTGATGGTATAGATCCTACAACAGGAGAAATTCTTCCGCCTGAGAGTCACTACAATAACCCTGAAATTATAAGAGCATTATTTACAATTCTTAGATCAATTAGAATGCCTGCAAAGGTATTAAAGAAATCAATTGAAGAAAAACAAAAAGAAAATATAGAAAATGAAAGACCAAAGAATGCTGGGCTTTCGTGGAATGAAGAGAAAAAAATAGAAGTTTCACTGTTATATAGTCAAGGTAAAACAATCGATGAATTATCAACTCATTTTGAAAGAACAATTGGGGCTATTAAGTCAGAACTGGAACACCAAGATTTAATTAAATAGTGTGCGTAATATTATCCATACAAGTTGCTTAAACGGACACATAACAGTTGGCTTTGTTCCGTTTAAATGCGGCGTTGTAGCATTTGAGCTGTTCGAAAGCGGTCTTCCATGATGCACTCTATACTTATGAAGTTATGTATAGTGTACTAGATACTGATAATACCGACATAGTTAGTTAGCTAACAACCGACCTGTTTCTGTTAAAAGTGAAGTAATTTATAGCCTATAATTTAACAAATTATTAGGAACTAAAATGACTGCTTTTAGCACGGAACGGACCACTGTCACACGGATTCGAAACCTTCCTTTTAAGTCAGTCAGAAGACGTTTGAGCTAATATATCTGATAACTTACCACCTGATCTGAACGTAGCAGAACTGTTTTCTAGTGGACAGATTGCTATTGAAATTTTGGGTATAAAATGTATTCAAGTCAGAATCAGTATTGATGCGCTGACAATGCTAAATTTTTCAAGAGATGATGCCAACTATCAATTATGATCAGATAAATGGGCATTATAAATGAGAAATGGTAACCAGCTAAGACACTTAATTAACTCATCACTACACTAACATTACTATTAGCGGCCTTCACAGTCCAAGCTATTGCCCTTCATGGAAAAGCAGTCCACATAGAAGATGCTGATAATGAACGGGTAAAAATACCGTTAGCTGGTATTGGTACGCCAGAGTAGCACAGCCATTCGGTAGCACGTGCTCGCAGCACTAACATTTTAGTGGCAACCATTAGGTAATGGTTATTGTCAACTGTACAGACGTTAATGCTGAGTTAGTAAGTCAGGGCATGAGTAGCAATAGAGATTTAGTGAAGAAGCCTGCTTATCTTTTCAAGCAGAACTTCACGATTGAAAGGTTTCACTACAAAATCCGCAGCACCTGACTTTAAACAGTTACTGATGACACTCCTTTGACTATTACCGGTGACCATGATAATAGGGATGGCAGAAAACTGTTCGGCAGCTTTAATTCGACATATTGTCTCCAATCCGTCCATCTCAGGCATCATCATATCCATCAAAATAAGAGTGGGAAGTTGTGTGCGTAGCAAACTAAGCGCCTCAATACCGCTGGTAGCAAGCATCATTTCATAGCCTTCTTGTGCAAGGACGGTTTTAAATAAGTTGCGCATCATCTCATTGTCATCCACCACCAAGATAGTAACAGGTACTTTTTCTGCCATGATTTTTAAGGCACGGGCAGATTCAAGATACGGTGAACATTTTTGTTGAAATTCTTCAGCAAGTATTTTTAAAGGTTTGATAGACTCGTTGATGGCCTGAAAACTGCCATGAATATCTTCTTGCTGAAAGTTGCTGATTTCATACTGTAAATCTTGAGCATTCTTTATGTCTACGAGATTAGCAAAGTCTCCTTGTGTGAGGCGTTGCGTGAATCTGTCTAGTGAAGCCTGGATTTCTTGCTCTGCCTGGGCTACGGAATGACTCGTAGCCTCTGTACGCACATTACCCTGAGTAACGTTCCACTCCAGTAGCGATTCTAATTCTGAAAGTCGACGCGCTTGGGTTGCAAACTCCACGACAGAAAAACTAGATTTGATGTGAGCCAGAGAACGCATCGCATGATGTACTGCCATTGCCAGTCGTGGAACATCATACATTATCGGCCAGAATGGAATATAATCGTCAAAATAATCTTTCTTGCACAGCTCATAGACACGATTTATATCAGCCATTTTACACAGAACGAGCGTTCGATGCGGATGTATATGTACCAGGTTGCTGAGACGGTATAGCCCGAGATAGTAACGTTCCGCCTTTCCTAGCGTTTTAAATGCCAGCACCAAAACATCGGGCCGATGAGATTCGAAATCCTGCACCGACGTCTCAGGGTTAATCGAGATAAAACTATTCTGATTATACTCGGCCAATAAGTCTTTCACTTCTTTGGCATCTTCAGTGTTATCTGTTGCTATCAGTATGGTGGACATTTTTATTACTCCAGCTATCAACACTCATCAGATGGTGTAATGAAATTTGCTATGTTGGCTTCCCATCTTATGATCCAATCGTGAATTTCATCTGCTGGCATGGGTTTCGCAATGAAGTAACCTTGGGCAAGATCGCAGCCGGAGCTGCGTATAAAATCCCAGTCAGCTTGATCTTCTACACCTTCAGCCACTGATTTCATGCCGAGTTGTTCAGCCAAGCTGAGGCTAGCATTATATACCCATCCCACTTCAAGATGCAGGAATTAGCACCTGAAAATTATCATCAATTCTGCCAGCTAACATTTTAGCTAGACTTGGAAGTGTATTGATGAAGAAATTATCAATCGCCTCTCGAAATTCTTTTGCTGTAGAAAAATAAGTATTATTCCTAACATGCTCATTCATGACTTTCCATAACCGTTCTATCGGATTTAAGTTTGGACTGTATGGCGGTAAATAATGAAGCTTAATATTAAGTTCCTCAGCTTTATCTTTAACGGTTTGGGCCCGGTGATAACCCGCACCATCTAAAATAAGGTGAATTCGTTGCTTTGTGCTGTTATTTTGTCGTAATTCAGTAAAAAACTGTTGGATAGTGTCGCCATTTACTTTTTCATAACGCCTTACGTGAGCAGCTGCAATGTTATTTAAATCGATAGCGCCGACTAGGTTTAACCGTGTGCGACTTCCTGTTGTTTCGATACTTTTATCCGTTCCTTTTTTTATCCAGCCACAGCTCACTTTGGTTGCTTGAGTGGGGTGCATGGCATCAATGAATAATATGGGTTCATCATCGACGCTTGCTTTCAATAGCTCATATTCATTAATAAACAGGGCTTGTTTTTCTGCACAGAACTTATGCGGTACACCTTTAGGCTGTTTATAGCTAAAACCATGTTGATGTAGCCATTTATTTAAACCAGAAATTGAGAATCGTACCGCGTGCTTTATCCAAACATAGTCCATTATTTGATAGGAATAGCGATAGGTTTCCATGCTCAGATGAGCAATCACTTCTTCTGTTTGTCGTTGAGTCAAATAAGAATGAGAACCGCCATTTTCAGGCTGTAATTTATGTTTAAGTAAATAGTCATCAATATGTCTGATTATGGTGGTTTCATGTAACCGCAACGCCTGCGCAATCATTGGCGTTGACCACCCTTCTGAGCGAAGTAATACGGCCTTAATTCGGTCACAAACTCGCTTGTCTCGACTGGCATCGTGACGTGCTTCTAAATCATTTTTTTGTTCTGATGTGAGAATTACTTCTTTCATGAGAGATATCATGATCTTCATTGTGGTATAAATCAAGCAAGTTCATTGATCACGGGTATATATTGCATCAATACTAATTTTACTTGCGCACCTTTAACAACCAATACTTCAATTGCGATTTGACCACCTGCAAACAGTTCTTTCATCGTCATGCCTTCGTGTGTGTCATCAGGAGAATGTAAATTTACTCACCTATTTGTCTGATTAAAATTAACACACTTGAATTCCTTTTTTTATGATGCCTGTGATTGAGTGTCCTTTATATAACGGCATTTAGGATAAGTGACATTATTCATTAATTGAGGTTATTGGATTTAGACCGACGATAGATGATATGGTTTATGCGAAATTTTTTCCATGAGCACAATGCCCCCCCATTAACGGCCTTCAGTTATTGGCCAGCAAGGTTTAATCGATCAAACAGCCGTTCACTCCAACTGGCATAAGAATTACAAGGCATTGAAATAGATATTAATATTAATGATAATTAGGACGTTTTAAAATGGCTAACCAAGTAGCTTTAAATATAGCATCAAAAGAAAGTGTGGCATTAGATATGGCAAACAGAATATTAAGAACATCATCTAAAATTCATCCGGAAGACCCTGATTTCAAAGAAAAGTACCTTGATCTTTATGCCGAATGCTTACATGCAACAGGAGGATATAGAAAAGTAAAATGAAGCTCACATAATCCCCTGACTATGTAAAAAGCCCCAATTTCTGCAAGCCATTACACTTAAGGTGTTGATTACCCGAGCCCTTGTATCTTAAATCCCGTGTAAATCATTAGCTATGATTTACACTATTCAATGAAGATTGGATAAAGGGGTAGAGACACTGTAACGAGGCTTAGTGTTCACCACTCTGTGGGTCAGATTAGTGCCTACCCCTTATTTTAACATCTTAAAATGCGAACAGTATCTTGTGCACAGATTTGAGCTGTAGCACGTATAACGACAAGAATGCAGTTGACGTTAACTTATCCAATCATTCTAAATTGTATCTTAAAATATGGGTGAGGCAATGATGTTTGTTGGAATAGATATTTCTAAATTAAGTTTTGATGTGGCCGTATTAATAGATGGCCACTATCAGAGCCGGCATTTTAACAATACGCCATCTGGTTTTTCACCTATGTCTAAATGGGTAAGCTCATTTAAGCACCCCGCCTATTTTTGCTTGGAAGCCACTGGGATTTATGGTTTGGCACTCGCCAAACATTTAGTTCAGGTCAATCAACAAGTCATTGTCGCCAATCCGATACAAACGCATGCGTTTGCTAAAATGGAAATGTCACGCAATAAAACAGATAAAGCCGATGCGATGAGCATTGCTCGTTATTGTCAGCATTTATTTAACCAAGGCGCGATAAAAGGAAAGTTATTTACACCAAGGCCTCCGGCCTTTGAACGCGTCCAGTTTCTAGTCACACGATTAGATCAGTTAAACAAACTGAAAAGCCAAGAAAACAATCGTTTGGATGTCAGTTTAGATAAGACTGCTGCACGCTCCATTAAAGCAATGCTCACCTGTATTGATAAACAAATTACGGCTATCAAAAAAGAAATAGCCGTCATTGTAAAGCAGGATAAGCAGTTAACGACTCAAGTTGATTTACTTAATAGTATTAACGGCATTGCTGATAAAACAGCATGGGCGCTGTTAGCGTATATCGGTGATATTAGTTTGTTTGACAACGCAAAACAGATCAGCAGTTATGCGGGACTTAATCCAAGCATTGCTCAGTCTGGAACCAGTATTAACCGTTCCAGCTTATCCAAAATGGGTTGTGCTAGATTGCGAAAAGCACTGTATATGCCAGCGCTAGTTGCGGTCAGGTTTAATCCCGTCATGCAGGCATTTTATGAGAAGCTGTTAGCCAAAGGAAAACCCAAAAAAGTAGCCTTGGTGGCGGTAATGCGAAAACTGTTGGTGTTGGCTTATGGCGTGTTGAAATCAGGAAAACCGTTTGAGGTGAATTATCAAAATTAATGCTATTTAAGTTTGATTTTTAAGACAGTATCTGACTCATTGCGAGTCGGGGCTCTTTTTTCACCAGAAATAATCTACTTTCGAGAAGCGCTACGCCGTATCATGATTATCAACACCGATGTCATATTATGAAATTAACATGGTGGACGAAAGACTGCTTCATGATTAGCACCTCTGCCTAACAGTTTGATATCGCGCTCACTTGCGCCTGCTTCAATGAGTAGGTTATTCCAATTTTCAAGTGCAACACGTATCTTCCCAGCAAGTATTTTGGCGTCAGCTTCATTTACGCCTAGTGCTTTGGCTGCTTTTTCAGCCTGTTTTAATTTAGGTAGTATTTCAGATTGAGCAAGCGTTAGCTGATGATAACTACCTGTCGAAGGATCTGGCACAATGTCATAAGCGGGTGACAGCCGCCATCCCCTACCATCATGAAGCATTGAGAAATTTCGTAGATGATCATCTACATTATTCAGCTCACTATTAATAAGTAACTGCCCCAGTAATTGATAGCAGTCGTCAGCGGGTTTGGCACTGTGATATTTCAAGCAGCGAGCGATATCCTCATAACTACCTCTATGTGGATCTTCTTGGGTTTCCTTGTCTTTCAATAAACTGTTTAACGTCAACGTGTAATATCGACCACCTTCATAACTTACATCAAACCGCTTTACCCTTAAGCATTTCTGTCCAGCTAAGGTAGTTATTTCATGTTCAGCCACATCTAATCCGGCCTGATGAGCGATCTCAAGTGCTGCCCACTCAGCGGCAGCTATATCGATAGGATCATTTTTCAAACCAAACTTATACAGCCATTCAACGCCACCATCATTAATGAGTAATTTTGGTCTTGCACCACCAGGTGAACCCCCACCAGTCACAAATAAAGGTAAGTGTTTGGCAATAAGTTCAAAGTCTGAGAAGTCAACATCTTCACCCTTCAAGATAGACTCAACCATTTCAAGCGATATACCGCCTGATGGTACTGGCGGTGGTGAGTCCTTGTTTGTAATAATCAGCCCACCGATAGCTATTAGCTTGTCCATACTGGACATAATATCAATAGTGCTCGCATAGCGCTTCTTGAGTGATTTGGCAATGAGCTTGCTGCCCCAATTATCAGGCAGACAATCACTGATAAAACCAGGCAAGCCACTACCAGGCAAATTAAACATAAAACTTTCTACTGAAAGCGGTACAGTCTCAGGATCTAATGAAATTGAATCGGAGCGTTCCAAGTAAGAAGGGGTGTACCTAAAGTTAAGCAAGTCTATACCGCCAGAAGCCGTTGTTTTAACCGCTATGTCACCAGCATGGATAACGTCACTATAGGGCGTAATTCGCCATAGCTTAAATCCTCTAACAGTGCTTTCACTCACATGCCTAACTCCTTAAACAAATCAACGTCTTGAGCAAACAAACCCTGAAAGCCATCAATCACATTAAGTAGCCTGGCTGCGTCAATATAACTCGCCATAGAAACGGATAGATCGCCCTTTTCCATCTTGACGTATGTGCCCTTGCTAACCCCGATCCGAAAGGCAAAGGTTTTCTGATCGTCAGAAGGATAGCGCTTCTTTCTTAATTTCCTTAGGTTCTCACCCATCAAAGGCAAGAACTGTTCATCTGTTTTTGTCAAAATGAGCAAGCCATTCAAGTTCAATATATTAGTCAATATACACCAATAAGACATAAATGAGCAATATAGTGTTCTTTTATTTTTA
>Ga0123337_10001733_pt1 | contig 27009 bp, 23 predicted proteins | sample frozenSSSSmetaG_FD_89792 | JGI IMG/M metagenome (GOLD analysis project Ga0123337, IMG submission 89792) | Glacier valley bacterial and archeal communities from Borup Fiord, Nunavut, Canada, to study Microbial Dark Matter (Phase II) -... | ecosystem: Environmental > Aquatic > Freshwater > Ice >...
AACGGCTTGATTCATATCTTGTTTGATAAGCGATTGCAGGCGTGGATATAAAGCTATGGCGTGGTCAATCTCAGGATCAGTACCCATCGCATAGGCACCGATATTGATTAAATCTTGATTTTGGCGATACGTTGAAAAAATCCGTTTGAATAATTGCGCTAGCTCAATATGGTCTTTGCCGACAATTTGTGGCATTACGCGGCTGATTGATGCTTCAACATCAATAGCAGGATATTGACCGGCTTCAGCTAAGCGACGCGATAATACAATGTGACCATCTAATATTGCCCTTGCCGCATCTGCAACGGGATCTTGTTGATCATCACCCTCGGTTAATACCGTATAAATAGCCGTAATCGCCCCACCACCTTGCACACCGGTTCCTGCACGTTCCACCAATTGTGGCAATAATGAAAATACCGAAGGTGGATAGCCTTTAGTTGCTGGAGGCTCTCCAATGGCCAACGCAATTTCACGTTGCGCTTGGGCAAACCGCGTCAATGAATCCATTAACAATAGAACTTGTTTACCTTGATCGCGAAAATATTCGGCAATACTCGTCGCTAACATCGCACCATGTAACCGCATTAAAGGTGAATGATCAGCAGGAGATGCAACGACGACCGCTCGTTCCAAACCTTCTTCACCCAAAATGTCTTCAATGAACTCTTTGACTTCACGACCACGCTCACCGATCAAACCAACCACAATCACATCGGCTTCAGTAAATTTAGTCATCATGCCTAACAACACACTTTTACCAACACCACTGCCGGCAAATAAACCCATCCGTTGGCCACGGCCCACACTGAGCAAGGCATTAATGGCTTCCACACCCACGTCAAGATGTTGTCGAACAGGTGAACGTGCTAAAGGATTGATGGGCACGCCATGTAGAGGCACACGATCATTTACTTTTAATGGGCCTTTGCCATCTAAAGGTTTGCAAGCGCCATCGACTACTCGTCCTAATAAACCTTCACCAACAGGAACCTGAGAATCACTAGCCAGTGGTCGAACACGTGCATTGGGTACTAGACCTCGCATATCACCCGTTGGCATCAAATAAAGTACTTCGCCTGAAAAACCGACTACTTCTGCTTCTACTGTTCGACCCGCGGTACATTCTATTTCACATCGACTACCGATTGCGGCTTGAAAACCAACAGCTTCCAAGGTTAGACCAACCATACGTGTTAATCGACCCTTTACGGGCAATATTTCAGTCGGATCTTTATCAAGTCGTAGTTGATGTTCTCGTAATCGTGCCCGCCAGTTTTCTGTGCGATTAGCTTGCGACGATGGTGCATTATTCGGTGTGGTCACTACTTCGTTCCTCACCTAACAATTTATTAATCACACTATTTAGACGTGCTTCAACGGTGGCATCCACAGTGGTATCAACAGTCTCGAGTCGAACGCCACCCCTTGTTAATAAAGGATCTGCGACCCAATGCCAGCCTACATCATCTTCAAGTGATAAGCCTTTTTTAACCAACTCAATATCTTGAGGATGCAAAAATATTTTTAGTTTCCGATCATTGATTGGTAACACTGCGAGAGCTGCTCGAACTGCACCTATAACATGTTCAGGTTGTATTTTTAATTCTCGGCGCACCAATTGGCGTGTCATCGTTGAGACTAAGGCAATTAAATCAGTTTCAATTTGTTGATCTAAATCTTCCAACGGTGTATTCAAGGTCGTCAAAATCTGTTTTAAGTAGTTCAGTTGCTGATTTATTTGTTGTTGCCCAGCGGCTACACCCGCTTTATTACCTGCTTCACGACCCATCTCAAAGCCGACTTTATAACCTTCCTCTTCGGCATCTTTTTGTAGCGCTTCTATATCTTCTACTGTAAACAAGTTCTGAGCTTCAACTTCAATATCACTAACCGACACCATTTTGGGCGCTTGCCAACGCTTATAAGCCGCGTTCAATTCTTCTGTTGACACAACATCAGACTGTTCAGTAATCAGTTCATTATCAGAGGTAGTCATCGCCACCACTGCCGCCTAACATAATCTCACCTTTCTCAGACAAGCTACGCGCAGCATTAAGAATAACTTTTTGTGCTGCCTCGACATCACTCACCCGAACGGGCGGCATTGCTTCTAAATCATCACGCAACATTTCTGCTGCCCGCTGTGACATATTTTTAAGGAATTTTTCACGTAAATTTTCATCAGCGCCTTTCAAAGCAAGCTGTAGTTGATCGGTTTGGATTTCACGCATCAGCGTTTGAATACCACGATCATCAACATCGATCAAATTATCAAAGACAAACATTAGATCTTCAATGCCTTGGCCCAAGTCGGGCTCAGATTCTTTAATCCTCTCCATGATAGCTGCTTCAACGCTGCCCTCTACAAAGTTGAGTATATCGGCTGCGGTTTTAAGGCCTCCCACGGAGGTTGTCTGACCACCGGCGCTGCCACTAAATTGTTTTTCCAAAATATCATTCAATTCTGACAATGCTGATGGTTGAATACCATCTAGAGTTGCAACACGCAATAAAACATTGGCTTGATCTCGTTCAGGAAATTGGGCTAATACTGCAGCAGCTTGATCAGCATCTAAAAAGGAACAAACAATTGCAATAATTTGCGGATGTTCAAGACGAATTACTTCATATATCGCACGAGCATCCATCCATTTAAGCTGTTCTAAACCATTTGTATTGCCGCCAGACAAGATTCGATCCAACAAACTACTCGCCTTATCTTCGCCTAGAGCGCCCACCAGCATTTTACGTACATAATCATGTGATCCGATACCTAAACCAGTTTCTTGTTCTACGGTGGAAATAAAATCATCCAAAACACTTTTAACTTCAAGTCGATTAACATTGCTCAGCGTAGCCATAGCTTGGCCAATCTTTTGGACCTCTTTTGGCGTCATGTGTTTTAGAACTTCAGATGCATCAGTCTCACCCAATGATCGCAAAAATACGGCTGCTTTTTCTGTACCTGTTAATTTTCGTGCTTCTTCAGCCATTATGCATCACTCGCCGACCAGTTTTTAACCACTTGTGCAACTAAGGCAGGATCTTGCTGCACCAAGCTACGTACGTTATTCAATTGTTCTTCCATATCAGCAGAACCCGTGGTGATTTTAGCTATTTCATCACGATCAGTTGGTTTTGCGGCTACCTGCGCAGCTGTCAAGCTTTGTGCGTTGCCATCTGAATTTTGCTTGTCTGTTACAGGTATCTTGTTTAAATCTTTGAAAGCCGGACGAATCACACCAAATACTAAGAATAATACCAGAAATGCACCCAGCGCCTGCTTAGCAACATCCCATACCCATGTTTGTTCCCAAATCGGTAGTTCAGGCAAAGCAGCTACCGAAACAGGTGCCATAAATGGTGCATTTACGACATTTAAACTATCACCGCGAGCTTGATTAAATCCAATAGCATCCATCACCAAAGCATTAATTCGTGTCATTTCAGATTCTGTAAGAGCTGTCGTAATCACATTACCTTCAGCATCAAGACTATGACGCTCATCAATTAATACTGCAACACTTAGTTTTCTAACCGAACCGGGTGCGACACGAGTGTGGCTTATTGTGCGATCTAATTCAAAATTCCGTGTGCTATTTTTACTACTACTTCCTGGGATGGGTGCTGGAGTAGTAGTCACTACCTCACCATTCGCAGCTAAGGGTTGAGTAGTAGCGACGGCTTCAGGCGCGACACCACCTCCTGGAGGTTGATTGGTTAATGCGCCGGGGACACCAAATGCTCCACCAGCACCAACTCGTTTTTCTTCTTGAATTTGCTCGCTTCGTAATGCTGCCAAATCAGGATTATAACTTTCTTTAGTTTGTTCCGTGACAGTGAAGTCTACTTCAGCGACAACTTGTGCACGCACACCATCCATACCGACAATTGGCGACAATATATCTTCTATTCGACTGATATAGCCTTTTTCTAATTTCTGAGTGTATTCCAACTGAGTATCACTTAGCGCTACATTCGCGTCGCGATCATTTTTACTGAGTAGTCGACCACGTTGATCAACCACTGTTACATCAGCATTCGACATATTAGGAACACTTGATGCCACCATATGAGTTATAGCCGTCACTTGACCGGGATCTATATTTCTTCCTGCATATAAATTTATGATTACAGATGCCGTTGGGGCTTTGCGATCACGAACAAATACAGATTGTTTTGGCGTCGCTAAGTGTACCCGAGCACTTTCAACATTATTTAACTGTGAAATAGAACGTGATAGTTCTTCTTCCATTGCACGTTGATAACGAGCTCGTTCTACAAATTGGCTAGTACCGAATCCTTGATCACCATCCAACATTTCCATACCTTGGGTAGAGCTATGTGGCAAACCTTCCGCGGCCAATTTCATCCTTAGCGCTTGTACTTCAGATGCAGGTACCAATAAAGCACCAGTAGTAGGATCTAATTTATAATCGATGTTTGATTGCTGCAGAATAGCGACAACTTCAGAAGATTCTTTAGGCTGCATACCGGAAAACAAAACCTGATAATTCGGCGTTTGTGACCACATTAAGACATAACCACCAATTGCAATACTCGCAGCAATAGCCACTAAAAACATGACTTGCTTCATGATCGGCTGGCGTGAAATGTTTGCCTGCATAGCACCGAGCTGTGTCGTTGGCAGACCCATGCTTTTTGCAACAGAATTGCTGGTAGCGGGTACGTTTTCCATTATTTTTCTCTTTAAATATTCAGTTTATAGAATTAGGAAAGCTAAACGCTCATTCTCATCACTTCTTCATAGGCCGAAATTAACTTATTTCTGACTTGTAATGTGGCTTGAAATGCTACTGTTGCTTTTTGTGAGGCAATCATCGCATCCGCTAAACTGACATTAGGATCACCCATTTCAAACGCTGTTTTTAACTTGCCTGAAGCTTGTTGAGTTTCATTCACTTGATCAACCGCTGACTTCATCAAGCTTGAAAAACTTACCGAGTTATCAGTACCTTCGATTTGACTAGGTAACGAAATTTTAGTTGTTTGTTGAGACGCTTCTGCTTGTGCAGCACGCATTTGCATCAATAGTTGGTTGGGGTCAATTGCATTAATCATCATCATGGTTCTCCAGTTATTCTTTGGTTAACCTTGCTTATGCAGACTTCTTGCCAACCTTCTCTGGAATCGCAACACCATCTTGTCTAAAACGTGTTAATTTATATCGTAGTGTACGCTCACTTATACCCAACTCGTTTGCAGTAGCGCGCCTGCCACCATTATTTTTCTCTAAGGCCTCAATAATATGCCGCTGTTCGTGACTTCGTAAATCATCATTTAAGCGACTATCACCCGTATAGTCACTGCCAGTATTTTGACTATGACTAAGCGCCATCGCCATCGATTCAAACGCTAGATCTTGTACCTTAATAATCTCGCCAGATTGCAAAATTAACGCACGTTGTAAAACATTATCAAGTTCACGTACATTGCCCTGCCAATAGTTCGTTAATAAAGCCTTTTCAGCATCTTGATCAAATTTTGGCGTCGTCCGTTTTGATTGTCGACAATGTCGCGTTATCAATTGCTGGGCTAAGGGCAAAATATCACCAGGTCGTTCTCGTAATGGTAATAACTGCAATGGAAAAACATTCAAACGATAAAATAGATCTTCTCTAAAACGCCCTGCTTTTATTTCATCACGTAACACTCTATTGGTGGTCGCAAGCACCCGTAAATCTAAGGACAATAATTTACGTCCACCTATACGTTCCACTTCTCGCTCTTGTAATACACGTAATAATTTAGCTTGTAAGCTCAAATCCATTTCTGAGATTTCATCCAGCAAAATAGTACCATGCTGAGCTTGTTCAAATTTACCGGCATAAGCTTGGCTCGCACCGGTAAATGCACCTTTTTCATAGCCAAATAAGGTAGCTTCGAGCATGTTTTCAGGAATAGCGGCACAGTTAATGGCGACAAATGGCTTATCAAATCGTGATGAATTATCATGTAAAAATCGCGCTAAAACCTCTTTACCTGTTCCACTTTCACCACTAATCAAAACGGTGGCATCGGTATCAGCTACCCTGCGTGATAAACTTAATAAATCCTGCGAGCTTTTATCTACTGCGATCATGTTGTCGATGCTTGGAACCGTGCGAATATATCGTTGCACACGATCTAATAAATCATCGGCTTCAAAAGGTTTAATTAAATAATCACTGGCACCTTCATGCATCGCTTCAACAGCACCTTGTACCGTGCCATAAGCCGTCATTAATAAAATAGGTAAATCAGGCAGTAATGCTCGCGCTTTTTTCAATAAGGTATGACCATTCATCGGGCGCATTTGCAAATCGCTTAACAATAAACCAAACGATTCATTCGCAAGTTTATCTAAGGCACTTTGACCTTGATCAGTTGATGTCACGCTATAACCAGCCAATTCTAATGTGTCACATAATGCAACACGAAGATCATGATCATCCTCGACGACTAATACCGTTGATTTGTTCATTATCTTTCCCTGCTGGTTAATTTTTGAGCCGTGAGCATAAAATTATCTGCAGGCTGATATAGAGGTAAACGTAAACAAAAGGTGCTTCCTTCACCTTCATCACTTTCAAACCACAATTCGCCTTTGTGCGCCTTTGCTATCGAATTTACGACAGCTAATCCCAAACCTGTTCCTGAAGAACGCGTGGTGAAAAAAGGCGTTAAAATTTTATCGAGATCGGCTTCGGCGATGCCAACCCCATTATCTTCAACAGTGATTTCTATGTAAGACGTATTATCATCTTGAATTATGTCACTAAAAATAACGACTTCACCATCTGGTATGCACGCTAAACGAGCATTATTGACTAAGTTGTTAAGTGCACTGGTAAGCGCGTCTTTACTGCCATAAACATAAGCACCTTTAGCCGCATGATGTATTTCTAAATGTACATGTTCACCGTCTGATTGCGATCTAAATTGCTGCTCAGCACCTATCAACAAATCTTCTAGTAATACCGGTGCCGTTTCCGCCATATCTCCACGCGAAAACGCCAACATATCTTTTACCAAGCGTTCCATATGGCTAATGCTATTATGTAATCGTTTGGCAAAACGTTGTGTTAATTGTGGATCGGTACTTTCTTTTAATAACGGCGCAACATATAACAAAGCTGTCGATAAAGGCGTGCGGATTTGGTGAGCTAACCGTGCCGCCATTTCACCCATCGACGATAATCGCTGCAAATGTGACACTTGCTGCTGAAGTTGGCGGGTTTCAGTGACATCATATACTAGCACAATCTGGCCCGGTTCCCCTTCGAGTGGACGAGTAGAAAGGTGAACTAATCGACCATTATTTAGCGATATGTCATGACCATCGTTACATTGAGGCCTGAATGCTCGTTCAGTAATCATTGTCCAAGCTTGACCATCTAGCGGCACGCCCAATAATTGAGTTGCAGCGCTATTACTCTGTTCAATGATTCCATTATCATTTATTACAATAACGCCGCTTGGTATAATGGCTAAAAGCTGCGTCATTCGTGTTGTTGAATCTAGTATTTCATCCTCAGCATCGCCAGCTGAATCAACATTATATGAGGCGACATCATTAAATACAGCCGTACTAAATTGTGAGTATTGCTCGTTTCCTAATGTCTCATTCATGTTTTCTCCGTCTAACGATGCTTATCTTTTCGTTATTAAGAGCAAAAAACATGCCCACATGTTATTTATCTATAAAATCATGGCCTTATCTTAAATAATTAGTTTTCCGTCAAAGCACTGACTTATATTTAAGATGGTCTGACGCTAGCTAATCATCATCTCGATGAATGCTATATTTACGCATTTTTTCGACTAACGTAGTTCGGCGCATTTTTAATCTATTGGCTGCGTGTGCGACCACACCAGCTGCTTCATCTAAGGCTTGTTTAATTAATAAATATTCAAGATTAGCAAGATGCTCTTTTAAGTCCAAACCTTCTTCTGGCAGGCTATCAACATCTGTTGTTGATATATTACCTATTATATTTTGAGCTACGTCGACCGGTTTAATTTCTGCCCGTGTCATGACTCGTGATGAAGGTGTTTCTTCTATAATAATGGCGACTGTTTCTGGTAAGTCATCGCCATCGACCTGAAATTTTAGTGGCAAATCATCATAATCAACTGTGCCGTAGGGATAAAGAATGACTAAACGCTCGATAACATTCGCCAATTCGCGGACATTACCCGGCCATTGATATCGATATAAGGAAGCAATTGCAGCAGGAGTCAAGCGGACAGTGCCACGATTTTCATGTTCAACACGGGTAATTAATTCATTGATCAATAAAGGTATATCTTCTGGGCGCTCGCGTAATGAAGGCATTTCTATCGGAAATACATTTAATCGATAAAATAAATCTTCTCGAAAGCGGCCATCGATAATGTGATGTTCTAAGTTACGGTGGGTAGCTGCAATAACCCTTACATTGGCGACCATCGTTTTATTGCTGCCGACTCGCTCATAAGTACGCTCTTGCAACACGCGTAATAACTTTACCTGCATAGGTAACGGCATATCACCTATTTCATCCAGAAAGAGTGTACCGCCTTCTGCCAGTTCGAAACGACCTTTACGGGATGTTATAGCACTGGTGAATGAACCTTTTTCATGGCCAAACAATTCACTTTCTAATAATTCAGCAGGAATTGCACCACAATTGACCGGCACAAAGGGTTTTTGTTTACGTGACGACATATGATGAAGGTTTCTAGCCACCACTTCTTTACCCGTACCTGACTCACCTAGTATCAATACATTAGCATCTGATTCAGATACTTGATCAATCATCCGCTGTACTGCTTTCATCGGGCGACTATTTCCAACTAAACGTCGAAAGTCATATGCTTGATTATCACGTGCGCCATCGTTCTGACCACGGTAAATGATAGATTGTTGTAACGCATTACTTAATTGAGGATATTTAACAGGAATAGCTAACGTGCCTAATGTGCCCGGGAAATCAACAACTTCAGAATCTATTAGATCTAATTGAAAAACAGGTACCCGTGTTTCATGGTTAACCAGCTCACGTAATAACTGTTTGGTTTGATGTTTATCACCGCAATCACCAACAATCGCCATTACAATATTAGACAACTCACCAGCATCTTCAAACCACAGATCAATATTTTTAACAATTATGGCTTGGCAATTAATAAATTCGACTAATGTCGATAATAACTCGCGTCGGACTGGATCGACATCTACCAGTAATACATTGTTTGAACTCATCTTCGCTCCAGCCATTGAAGTTAATGTTACATCGAACAACACGACATAAGTAATTCACAAGCCCAGAGTTAACCACCTTTCGTATGGAATGTCAAAAAAGTGACACTATTCTTTTGAGCAACTAATAAAGGACCTAAAAATAATGCTTTTTAATGGCTATCCTAATAAGCTCAATACCTGTTGAGGTAATGAATTATCCTGCGACAACATGGCCGAACCTGCTTGTTGCATAATCTGAGCACGGGTTAAATTTGCCGTTTCAACTGCAAAGTCTGCATCCATAATTCTTGAGCGACTTGCTGATAAATTTTCAACCCCCGTAGCCGTTACCGCCAATACGGATTCAAGTCTATTTTGAACCGCACCCCACTCGGCACGCATTGTACTTACATTATTTAATGCGCTATCAAATGCCCTGATCGCAGTATTGCTTAAGCTGACTACATCTATCGCATCCAAGCCCAAATCTTCAAGACTCAAGCTAGTTAAATTGACATCTATCGTTTCACCCACATTGCTACCAACTTGGAACGACACACTCGATGTTGCTAGCACTATTTCTGCAGTAGGCCATACCTCCAGAAATCCCACTAATGGATTATCCGTTAAATTGGCTGTATCAGGGATGGAACCAAGTGCAGTAGTATCTCGAATACCGCCATTAGCATCGGCACCACCAATACCACCAGTATCATTATTTGACAAATTCAGGGTGCCAATAAACGCCGCGCCATTTGTTTTGAAGTCGGCTGCAAAGTCAGCCTGACTTGCTATTCCTGCAATGCCGGCTTGGGCAAAATAATCATCCATTGTAAGATTAGCACCGCCACTTAAATAATTTAGAGCTGCCGGCACGCCACCTGCGGCTACCGAATCTAAATAACGGGTAGCCACATAAGCAGTGGCATATTCTTTTTGCGAAGCAGTCCAACCAGGATCATTCGCGCCATCCATCGTATCAATACCATCTACTACTTGTTGCGCAGACGAACTACCTAACACATTACTTAAACGACTATCGCCACCCGGTATAAACTCTGCGGCACCTTCGATGAACCAAAGCGGAAACTGATCTAAATTAGTGGTTGCAGCCATTACGGCATGCGTCATTTCATGAGCAATTAGCTGATCGTATACATTCCCTGCATTTGGATTACCACCATCACGAGCGTCATAAATAGCTTCTAACTCACCGACATCAATGTGCAATTCCATGGTATTTGTTGGTGCATCATAAAAACTTACAAAAGCAGAGGCTGATATCTCAGGATCCAAAACCACTTTTAAAGTGACATTGCCATCAGCTTCCAAACCAAAATAATCCTTAATAATTGTTTCACTTTGCTGAAGCCAAGATGTTTGTAAATCAGTGACAATTCGTTTTTCAGTAGCAGATATTGGTGTCGAACCACCCGTGGCATCAGAGGGTTGGAAGACCTTAATTGAGTTAAATGAGGTATCGCGGGTTACCCGGCCGATTTCTGATTGGATCTGTGAGATTTCTTTTTGTAGCGCTTGACGATCTGAGGTTGAATTAGTCGCATTCACAGCTTGAACAGCCAATTCACGCCCACGTTGCATTAATTCAGATAAGCTGGCCAAGGCACCTTCAGCCGTTTGAGCCAAAGAAACCGCATCATTGATGTTACGACCCGCCTGTTGAAGCCCGCGTATTTGCGTAGTAAATCGCTCACTAATGGCCAGACCGGCCGCATCATCTTTGGCACTGTTAATACGCAACCCAGAAGATAAACGCTGTAAAGTTTGCGTCATCACATTATTATTGCTATCAAGTTGGCGCATAGCATTTAAAGATGAAATATTAGTATTAATAACACTCATGATATTTTCTCAGCATCAAGCTCAACACTTACGAATAAGCGACTTTAGCCTTGGCACCCAGACGAATTTCTTTTAATTTTTTAGCCAATTCAGATCGCTGTTCGGTACAAATGACGCCTAACTGTTCATTGAGTGCAATCATTTCATTTATCAATTCACGCAATGTCACATTATCCCCATCAGATAAATCAAATTCCTCAACATTCATTGAGCGAACTAAAGACTGACGTTTCACATCTAATTCAGCAAATTCATCCCACTCTGACATTTCAGCATGCACAATCAACTGCCTGCTTATTACAATAATATCAGTTGCTAAATCAAATATCGTATTCATAGTGTTGATTATTTAGACGTAGTGTTGTGATGCTCTTGAGGAATGGCATCCCAACCTGATTTAACCTGAATCATCAACTTTGCCACCTCATCAATCAGCTTAGTATCGTTTTTAATGTTCGCCTCTAATAACTTTTGTTCCATATAACCATATAAAGAAAACAAATTTTGAGCAAATTCGCCACCTAATTCCATATTTAAACATGAACGTAAGCTGTCAATAATTGAAATCGTCCAACTAATATTTTCGCCTTTTTTAGCAATATCTTTGGCAATCATAAAGCGTCTTGCAGCCAACAACTTATCTAATGCACCTTCCATCAACATTTGTACTAATCGATGCGGTGAAGCCGTCTCCGCGCCACCTTGAATATAATTATGTTGATATTGTTTCATTGCAGCGTTAGCGTTCATGTTTTTATCCTTTTCCATATCTTTTTAAACAACACCAAGTGACGTTGTTCTTATCTCCTATATCGTCAGTGTGGAGGGGATCTTTAGTCAAAAACAGTAAATAGTTGAAATTAAATCTGCAAAAAAGTTCGTTGCTAAGTTAAGGTTTTGTCGGGTTGAAACCCAACCTACATGTAAATTTAAACAACACCGAAATCATCAAACCGTAGGTTGGATTTTAATCCAACAAAATTAACGCCTTCTTATAGAATTAGGCTGAGGTAAACTTGATAATTGCTGCGTCATGTAATCACCCAATGATTGCAACTGGGCAACTAATATATCCATCGCTGAAAATTGGGCACGATAGCGTGCATCCAAACTTGCTAATCGACGATTTAATTGCTCGCGATCACCATCAAGTGAATCAATATTAGATTGCAGACCATCTTGTCGTGCAGTCAAAATTCCGTCAGACGAGATATAACGCTCCAACACGCTATCTAATGATTTGGCTAAACCATTTTCAGATGAAAATAACTGTGACACAGCGGTATAATCAGCAGTCATTACCTCGTCGAGTTTTCCAGCATCTACTTCTAAATGCCCTTGATCATTTGTAGTAATGCCTATCGCCACTAAAGAATCAAACCCTAATCCTGAGATAGAGCTGGTCAATGTTTGTCTAATTTGGCTTTGGACACCTCGAAGAGCCGAGTCACCTAGCAAAGTGCCCGCCGCACCCGTATCTGCATTAAAAGAAGATAAATTAGCCATGGTATCGGCTAAAGAATTATAAGCTTTGACAAAACTATTTACATTTTTAATCAATGCACCTTTGTCTAGTCCTATCGCTAATGATTCAACGGTGCCTGGCAACGCAGAATCCAACGTAAATTTAACGCCGGAAATAACATCAGAAAAACTATTACTATCACGTGTAACCGGCTGGTTATCAACATTGATAATAGCGTCTTGTGCCGCTTGGACCGTGGTTAAATTTTCAGTCGCTAATCGTGATAAACCGGCATTATCGACTGGTGAGCCATCATCATCGGAGACTGCAATGTTAATCGTATTTGCTGAACCTAATTTATCTGATGTCAGCACTAACCTTGAACCACCATCTACATTAATAATAGAGGCCGTTAGTCCCGGATTATCGCTTGCCGCATTAATCGCATCACGCAAACCCGCTAAGGTATTATTGCTATTATCAACGCTGATATTAAAAGTCTTATCGCCCAAGCTGATGTTTAATGAACCTGTTCCCATCACTTCATCGGCTGAGGTAAAATTACCCGAGCGTGACTTGGCGGACTCTGCTAACTGAATCACTTCAATATCGTATATACCCGGTACAGCTGTTTCATCTGCCGTTGCAGAAAATACTTCAGTATTACTTGATGTAGAGGTACGTCCTAGAAAATCAGCGGGATCATTCAAAGATTTAACTGCTGATTGAAAGCTACTCAACGCACTTTTTAAGCTGCCGTAAGCAGATAAATCTGCTGTCCAAGTAGCTTCTTTTTTATTGATGCGATTTGACGCAGGCTGACCTTCTGCCGCTATTAACTGGGTGACCAAGCTTTCAATATCAATGCCCGAGCCTATTCCACTGGTCGTAATAGCCATTTTAGTTACCTCTTACTAATGGTTGGATTAAAATCCAACCTACATTATCATCCGTAGGTCGAGTTTCAACTCGACAAATCTTTGTAAATGTTGGATTGAAATCCAACCTACAACATCATCCGTATTTGTTTATGGGTTGGACTTCAGTCCAACTGAATAGGCAAGTTAACTGTCGGGTTAAAACCCGATCTACATACATGAACGAGCTTAAATTCCAAACTATACTTCAACATTCATCAGACTAAAGTTACTATTTCTATTTTCTGCTATCTGTCTAGCAATAACTAACACTTCTTCTGATGGGAACTGGCGAATGATTTCCTCTGTTTTTTTATCTAATACCGTAACAACATCTTTGCCGCTGTCTTCATCGATAGTGAACTGCAAGCTTCGTTCCACATTTTGCATATGTTCATTGATTTGTGCGACCGCACTCTGCAATGATTCACGTAAAGTAACTTCATTAGGCTTTACTGTTGATGTGGTTTGCGGCGGGATAACAGCAGCAGCCTTGTCAGCGATCATCTTTTCAACCGCCACAACGGAAGAAGCTCTGGTAGGCGCACGGCCTTCCAAAGCAACTGGGTTAACATGATTATTTGAAATTTCCATCACAATGTCCCCTTCATCTTCTTTAAAGAGAAGTGGTGAGTCTAACGTCTTAGACCCACCAGCCCCTTATAAGCTTAGCCCAATAAACTCAATACGTTTTGTGGCAAAGCATTAGCTTGTGACAGCATGGCAGTACCCGCTTGTTGCAATATTTGAGCGCGTGTTAAATTTGCAGTTTCAGATGCAAAGTCCGCGTCAAGAATACGACTACGTGCAGAACTTAAGTTCTCAACCGCTGTACTTAAGTTACTGATAGTTGATTCAAAACGGTTTTGAATCGCACCAAAAGTGCTTCGTAACTCACTCACTGCACCTAAAGCTGAATCTATGCGACGTATCGTATCATTTGCATTAACTACGTCATTTACATTTATAGTGGACAAACTTCCTGATGCAGTATTTACACCCGATGTTCCCGAAGTAAGTACTGCCAAACCTTGTGATCCTGTAACGGTAACCGTGTCAGCAGAATTAATTGTCATGATGTTATCTTTATCTAATGAAGCTGTTGCACTACCACCCAACGCAGTATTGACTGCATCAACAAGGCCTTGTGCTGTTGTATAAGTAGCATTAGCAACCTTTACGGCAGTTGAATCACCCAATTGGATGCTAAAGTTATTATTTACCACGAATGATGATGCAGTGACAGCGGCTGCATCAGCCACACCTGCAGCAGTATTAGCCGCTACATTTTGTGCCGTAATAGTTGCAGCATCTGCTCCACTAATTGCAAAGCTACCAGTGAAGTTTGAGCTATCCGTAACCGTGATTTCTGTACCACTAGCAGCTGCGGTGAATGTTGCTGCACCGTAACCCGTCGCATTAGTAATTTTAGCTAACAAATCTGCGGCATTGGTGATGTCGCTATCTAAAACAACTGTGATAGCATTGGATTCAGCATCGGTAATGGTGAAGGTTTTGTTTGCAGCTGTATTGGCTACCGTACCACCGGTATTTGTACCCACAAAGCCAGTGCCAGCAAATGTACCACCTGCTGGTGTAGTCGCTGCACCACCAGCTCCATCATCAAATACCGTAGCAATGATAATGTCGGTACCATCTGTTTTAGAGATAACTAAATCGCCACCTGCAACTGTACCTGCCTGAGTATAAGCACCTGATGAATTACTAATAAAGTTAGCAATATCAGAGTCGATTGTCGCAGCAAGCACACCTCCTGCACCAACAGCATTACGTGAAACATCTAAACCATCAACAGTAATAGCATACTCATCCGTAGCTGTTGCAGATGTTGCAGTTGCATACGCACCTGATGCCGCAGAATTCGTAGCGGTTGCAGCAGTCCCACTGTAATCAGCAATCAAAGCAGCTGTGTCAAATGTATAAGTGGCAGCTGAACCTGTTACCGCAGCAGTACCAGCAGTAATTAAGGTAGTCAAATCAACCGACGTTGCTGATGCTACTTGACCTATGGCTGATTGACGCATACTAGTACCTAAATCAAGGTTAATAGTTTCGCCTACGTTGGCACCAATTTGAAATGCCGCGTTACCAAAACTACCATCAAGAATTTTTTGGCCGTTAAAGGCCGTTGTGCTTGAAATACGATCAATTTCTGCTAAACGTTGTTGTACTTCTAAATCAATCGCTGAACGATCTGACGATGAGTTAGTGGCATTCACTGATTGCACCGCAAGCTCACGAATACGTTGTAAATTTGTACTTACTTCGCCCAGCGCACCTTCTGCAGTTTGTGATAATGAAATCGCATCATTAGCATTACGTGATGCTTGGTTTAAACCACGAATTTGGGTAGTGAAACGATCTGAAATTGCAAGACCTGCCGCATCATCTTTTGCACTGTTGATGCGTAGACCAGATGATAAACGCTCTAATGAGGTTGCAAGCGAAGATTGTGATTGAGTTAGATTTCTTTGTGCATTTAAAGATGCAACGTTGGTATTGATTACTGAAGCCATGACATTTTCTCCAAAATGAGTGGGTGTCTACCCGTTCCATATTTAGCAGATATACATCTTAACGTGGTGTATTCACTGCTTCCGGTAATGTTAACGACACCGCGCTATGGAACTTTAGTGTTTTTTTCACTTTATTTTGGGTTGGGTAATTTATGGCGGTTGTGTTGGACTTCAGTCCAACAATCAACTAGCATCAAAACGATTGAATTACACGGATATAATCTAAATGAGCTACAACGATTTACGAAAAGGCCGCCACGCCGAAACTGGTCATGAATATCTGATAACTGCCGTTATCCACCAACGCACAGCAATTTTCAATGATTTTAATTGTAGTCGTTTATTAATTATAACTTTACGAGATAGCGAACAACGTTACGATTGCCAATGGTTATGTTGGGTAATAATGCCTGATCATTTTCATGGATTATTACGACTTAATAATTAACCACCAGATGATTTATCTAAGATGATGAAGTTTGTTAAAGGACAAAGTGGGCGGATGATAAATAAACATCTAGATCGTTCAGGCAAGCTTTGGCAAACTGGCTTTCATGACCATACTTTACGTAATGAAGAAGATAGATTACATATCGCCCGATATATTGTGGCGAATCCATTACGAGCGGGGTTAGTTGGGTGCTTAGCCGATTGGCCACATTGGGATAGTGTTTGGTTGTAGGTTTTAAGCTTTATTCAGTTTTGTGGGTTGGAATTCATTCCAACTTTCAGCTTTTCTCAATGGCCCATGTCGGGTTGAAACCCGACCTACGTGCAGGGTATTGATGCATTCTGTGGGTTAAATTTTAATTCAACTTCCGAATTGTCGGGTTGAAACCAGACCCACAATATTATTGACATGTTCAGGTTTTCATTTCTAACCTTCTCCCCAAATAGGGAGAAGGTTAGAATGATGGCCACATTTTATTAGCCCTGCAATAAGCTTAATACGTTTTGAGGTATCGCATTCGCTTGCGATAACATCGCTGTACCCGCTTGTTGTAAGATTTGAGCCCGCGTTAAATTTGCCGTCTCTGCAGCAAAATCGGCATCCATAATACGGCTTCGTGCCGCACTTAAATTCTCAACTGCAGTACCTAAGTTACTAATGGTTGATTCAAAACGGTTTTGAATCGCACCAAAGGTGCTGCGTAAGTCGCTTATTGATGTTAACGCTGAATCAAGTCGACGAATAATATCATTAGAGGAAGCAACGTCTAAGATATTGCCCCTCGTTAAGCTTCCATCAGCTATGACTGTCGGCGGTAACGTCAATCCTACTGCTTCTCCAGCAGAGGTTATTGTAATGGTCTTGTCCGCAATAATGCTCATTGTGTTATCAGCATTTAATACCGCTTCAGCATTACCTGCCAATGCTGTATTAACAGCGTCAACTAAACTCTGTGGCGTGTCATAGGTTTTAGCACCAACATAAACGATTGTTGAATCACCTAATGTGATTCCTAAATCAGTAGCACCCAATGTAATCGTAGCTCCCGCAGCCACATCGGCAGCTACGACCGCAGTACCACCACTCGCCCCAGTAACTGAACTCGCTGCAAAGGTATCCAGTAATGCAGCAGGTGTCGCACCTGCTACTGCTGCGGTAATACTAAATCCTGCAGCACCAGCTGCTGTTGCCACATAAGCACCGCTACTAATACCATCAAGTTGGCTTTGAAGATCAGCAATGAAACCAGCTTGATCACCGCTATGATCTGTATTTATCGTAACCGTACTACTATCAACATTAAATACTAAATTAGAAGTATCTGCTGCCGCTGTACCTGTCGTAGGTGTTGTAGCCGCTGTAAATTGAGCTTCTGTAGTACCCGTACCATTATTAATGACTACAGCCACAGTTGGGTTAGTAGCCGTTGCAGTTTTAGTAATCGTTAAATCGGCACCTGAAACGGCTACAACATATTCACCAGCATTACTTACATCTAAATCATCTTGTATTTTTCCGACTACACCACTGATGTCAGTAAGATCTGTATTAAGCGTGATACCAATTCCATCAACTTCAAACGTTACAGCTGCACCAGCTTGATAATCAAACACTGAAATATCTGTTGTCGTAGCGACTGAACCGCCAGCAAAAGGAACCGCTGCATTATCAAAGTCAAGACTTGATAATTGACCCGAGGTATATGAACCTGCTACTGCTGGTGTTCCAACATTAAGCAAGGTGGTTAAATCAACTGATTGGGATGTCGCCAAAATACCAATCTGGTTAGGCCGCATACTAGTACTTAAATCTAAAGTAATTGTTTCACCCACATTAGCGCCTACTTGGAAAGCAGCTTGACCAAAACTACCATCAAGAATTTTTTGGCCGTTAAAAGAGGTTTGACTTGAGATACGATCAATTTCTGCTAAACGTTGTTGTACTTCTAAATCAAGTGCCGCACGATCCGAAGCCGAGTTAGTGGCGTTGGCAGACTGTACTGCTAGTTCACGAATTCGTTGTAAGTTATTGGTCACCTCGCCTAATGCACCTTCAGCAGTTTGTGACAGTGAAATCGCATCATTTGCATTACGCGCCGCTTGATTTAAACCACGAATTTGGGTCGTAAAGCGATCTGATATCGCAAGACCTGCCGCATCATCTTTTGCACTGTTGATACGAAGGCCAGATGATAATCGCTGTAATGAAGTGGCAAGTGCTGATTGTGAACTATTAAGATTCCGCTGCGCATTTAAAGATGCAACATTGGTATTAATTACTGAAGCCATTGTTAGTTTCCTTTATCTAATATAAAAATAAACTCAATGGTAGCTGTGTTGTTTTTTTGACAGACAACCATCGTGTGATAGTTGTTTAGCAATGGGTGTGCCATATTTTATTTTTTATTATTTTCAACGGGTTGAGTAATATTTTAATCTCTTATAATAATTGGCAAAATTAATTTTTTGATATTTTATTTTATGAGTATAGATTTCAAGGCTTCTAATGTCGGGTTGAAACCCGACATTAGAAGATGGTTGTGGGTTGGATTTCAACCCAACTTCGGCGACTGTCGGGTTGAAACTCGACCTACGGGAATGGTTGTGGGTTGGGTTTCAATCCAACTTCGGCGACTGTCGGGTTGAAACTCGACCTACGGGAATGGTTGTGGGTTGGGTTTCAATCCAACTTCGGCGACTGTCGGGTTGAAACTCGACCTACTTACAGGTAGTTAAACAATGATAAGCCTTGCACTTTAGCAAATGATTGTTGGGCTGCTTGTAAACCGGTCATTTGTAAGCTTAAGCGTGAAATGGCTTCTGCATAGTCTAAATCTTTAATTTCTGACAACGCTTTTTGCATATTTATGGATATGCCTTCGTTAATCTGATTTTGCTGATCTATTGAATTAAGCCGTGAGCCAACCTTGGCGCGAGTATCAATGACAACGCCTAATGAAGCGCTGATATTAGTCAAAAAATCACCATTATTAGGTGAACTATTCGGACCTACATCATCTGAAATCAAAGCATTAGCAAAGTTCTCGATTGTTTTGAACATCGATTGACTTGCTTGTGTTTCTGATCTTTTGATAACTATTTGATCGCCTTCAGCAGGTGCACCAGTAAGTTTAACGGTAAGTGATTGAAAAGCAGGGTTGAGTTCACTTAAATTAACACTCATACCATCAATATAATCAACTATGGCGGTACTGGTGCCATCGGAAATCTCATATTGAGAGGCTAACTCATTATAAGTAAATGTAACTGGCGAAAATGTTGTAGCAGCACCAGAGTCAATCGTAATATTTGCTTGTCCAGTACCAGAGCCAGTACCTACAGAGAAAACATCCGCATCAATTGGCGTACCAGATAATTCGATACTCAGCGGTGGGTAACTAGGACCGAGCGTAGTTAAATCTACAGTTGCTGGACCTGGAGCGGTGTATGCAACTGCCACTTGTGGATAATTAACGCCATCACCAATCAAATATTGATTATTTGGTCCATCGTACTTGATATCCACCGCTGAAAAAGTGTTGCTTCCACCGGTGTACGATGTGACAGCGAGTGCAGCAGTGCTGGTAACATCAAGACTAGGTGTGACTTTTGGCATCAAGGTTGTCGTGGTCGTCGTAGAAATTAATGGGGCTTCAAACACTTGATTACCAGGATCATTCGTTTCAATCAACACGCCCTCGCCCACTTTTATATTACGTTGGCCTTCATCACCTTGATAATCACCGTTTATAGTGCCGTAAGGTTGAGTATTTGATTTAAACCCTGAAAAAAGGTAATCGCCGCTTGAATCGCGGGTATTAGCTAATGCTAAAAGTTGCTCATTGAGTTGCTTAATTTCTATCGCAATTGTTTTTTTATCAGCCGGCGTATTGGTTGAGTTTAAACCTCGAACAGCGAGTTCTCGAACCCCTTGCAACATGCTCGTTGCACTGTCCAACACACCTTCTTCGTTTGATTGTTTATTTTCAGCTTTGGTCGCATTGGCCAAATATTGTTCGGACAAGCTGACTTCACGCTGTAAATTTAAAATTTGCACTGAACCAGCCGGATCATCTGACGGATTTAATATTCTATTGCCTGTTGAGACTTGCAATTGTGTTTTGCCTAATTCTGCCTGTTTATTGAGCATAGCTGAAAGATTTTGATCAAACATATAAGCTGTGGAGACCCGCATAATATTTACCTCACTTTACATCGCACTCATCAACGAATTAAACACAGTATTCGATACCGTAATAATTTGTGATGCGGCTTGATAAGCTTGTTGAAATTTAATCAAATTTGCAGCCTCTTCATCTAAGTTAACCCCTGAAACGGATTCATAACGTAGGCTAGTTTGATCGAGTAGACCTTTTTGGGTTTGCTGGCCAACATCAGCTTGATGGGTTCTAGTCGCAATATTAGCCACTAATATGCCATAGGCATCACCGAAAGAACGGGTCGCAACCCCGCTTACTTGATTGAGTGTTTTTGTTGTTTGTAATTGGCTTAACGCCAGTGCATTTCGGTTATCACCTACTGCCGTAAAATTGCCATTATTGCTATTGCTAATCACAAAGCTATCAGTATTAACGGGAGTACCCGATAGGGTGATTTTTAAATCTGGTGCTACTATCCCACCCGTAAAAGTGAGTGAAGATAAATCATAAGATTTTCCGCTATCAACTCCCGGCGTATATGGAATTACGACTGTTTGATTTTGATAGCTAACCGTGTATTGATTATTCGCAAAGCTGAGTTGAATATCACCAGCCAAAGCTTGTCCATCTGTTGGATTAATCAGAGAACTTACTTTAGTAACATTGAGCTGAGCCGTACCCGCGTTATTTGTATTCGTTGCTGTTGAAACAGGAAATGCAACGGCAATATCACGCGGATTTGTTATCGCTAAACGAATGCTACCTGCATCTTGTGTTAAAGCATCGGCAGGCTCAAAAAAGTATCCGCCAGTATTACCATCGAGAGTTAATCCAACCGTATGTTGAGCATTAATCGTATTAATCATGCCTGCTGCTAAAGCATCAATTTCTGTTCGTGCGGGATCGATAACATCTTTGCGAACGCTCAGTAAGCCACCAATTGAACCGCCCGTTAATTGCGCTGACACATTAATATTACTCGGTCCGTATCCTATTTCACTACGCGTAGTATCTGACGGATTAGAGATCACTTTTAATGCTATTGCCGATTGCCCAACCACTAAGGCTTGACCATTACCAATAAATACGTTGACTGCGCCATTACTTTGTACATTAGTTGATACAGAAATGTAGCCTGATAGTTGGTTGATGAGCTGATCGCGTTGATCCATTAAATCATTAGGTGGTATACCAGCCCCACCGGATGCTTCTGTAATTGCTTGATTAAGTTCTGCAATGCCTTGAGACAGAATATTGACCTCTTTTACAGAAGTATCAAGGTTAATATTTACTTGCTGATTAAATGCGTTTAGCTGTGTATCGAGGGTATTAAAACGCTTCGCTAAGGTATCTGCTTCAGTTAACATTACTTGTCGGGCGGGAATAGACGTTGGATCATCGGCGACATCTTGTATCGCATCAAAAAATCCTTGTAAGCCAGCACTAAGTGATAACTGTGGCGCTCCGAGTAAATCATCTACTTGGCGAGCAAATGTAGAAAAGGTATCAAATGACTTTTCTTGTGACGTGAATATTCGTACTTGATCAGATAAAAATGAGTCAAATATCCGTTCAACACCGTTAACAGTAACGCCTGTGCCAATAAAGTAACCACCCTCAAAATTAGGCGTTTGAGTGCCTTGTGTAACACGCTGGCGATTATAGCCTTCGGTGTTAACATTACTTATATTATGACTCGCAGTTGATAACGAGGCTTGAGTCGTCAGAAGCGCCGAAGTACCAATATTTAACATGCTCATTTTAAAGCCCTCTGTCCGTCAATTTACCGACGATATTCATGAATTATCTGGCTGTTGCGAGATCTGTGCCAGCGTCGCACTATTCATAATGTGTTTAATTTTATCGGCATAATCAGGATCGGTTGCATAACCTGCTTTATGCAACCCTTCAATAAATCGTTCTGGATTATGCGTTTGTTTTAATGCGTTTTGATAACGTGGCTGTGTTTGTAGAAAATCAACATAATCGTTAAAGCTGTCTTGGTAACTATCGTAAGACCTAAACTGCGCCAGTTCTTTGACTGCCACACCATTGCGATATTCCATAGTACCTTTAGTCGCTTGTTCTCCTTGCCAACGACTATCCGCTTTGATATTGAATAAATTATGACTAGACCGGCCATTAGGCTTGTCGATAATATGCTGTCCCCATCCTGTTTCTAATGCGGCTTGCGATAAGATGACTTCTGGGGTGACTCCAATTCTTTGTGCCGCTTGTTTAGCCATCGGTAACAATTGCTGGACAAAGCTTTCTGGTGAATCAAAGATAAAGTTTCTGTGTCTTATCGACGTATGAATTTCATTCGGCCCAATATCAGTGCTAGGTTTTGCAAACATAATTTTCTGGTACAAAGCCGGATTTTCAATAGCTTGCTGCAATGAAGGTCTAACGGGCACAGTATCCATATCATAAGCTTGAATTTCACCATTGCCGTTTATTTTAGAGTCAAGTTGACCACCTAATTGACGAATAATAGCGTCTTGTAAACCAAGACCCCCTTTTTTTGATAAATCCATTGCCAATTGTTGATCAGACATATCACGATACATATCACTTTGTGATGAATCGAAAATCCCTTCACCAAGACTAGCCTGACGCATGCTTTTCAACATCATGCCGGTAAATAAAGCCTCAAACTGACCCGCAACTTGTTTTAAGGTTTCTTCATCTTTTTGATCAACCGTTGCTGAACGTCGCAGTTCAGCAAGTCCGTCAAAATCAATCGCGGTTTGCTGGACAGGCTTCATGCTTGTTGTCGGGTTGAAACCCGACCCACGGTTAATATCAACGTGGGTTGGATTTTAATCCAACAAAGCCTGAAAAAATAATCCCATAACATCACTAAATAACAATCAATTCAGCGTGTAACGCACCAGCTTGTTTTAATGCTTCTAATATCGCCACCAAATCACCTGGTGCAGCACCGACTTGATTAACTGCTTTTACGATGTCTTCAAGCGACACACCTGCATTAAATAGAAACATTCGGCTGTCTTCGGCGGTTACATTTATATCAAAATTAGGTGAAATAACGGTTTGACCATTCGATAAAGCATTGGGCTGGCTGACATCGGTATTGGCTGAAATAGTGACTGATAGATTGCCATGTGTTACTGCTGCAGGGCTTACTCGAACATGCTGGCCAATAACAATCGTCCCTGTTCGTGAGTTGACCACAATTTTTGCCGCCGCTTCACCAGGATTAAGCTCAAGATTTTCAACCAATGATAAAAACGGCACACGCTGACTAGGATCACGCGGTGCATTTACACTAATAGAAGATGCATCCACTGAGCGAGCAGTCCCCTTGCCTAAAGTATGATTAATTGAGTCCGCTAAGCGACTTGCCGTCGTAAAATCAGGTTGATGCAAATTCAACACAATTTTATCACCTACATTAAAGGCATTACCGACGGTACGCTCTACTGTTGCACCGTTTGGAATTCGACCTGCGCTTGGAATATTCACCGTAATTCGTGAACCATCGCTCGCTTCGGCACCAAAACCACCGACAACAAGATTACCTTGCGCCATCGCATAAATCTGACCATCAGCCCCTTTTAATGGTGTCATAATCAAACTACCGCCACGTAAGCTTTTAGAATCACCTAACGATGAAACGGTGACATCGATTGTTTGACCCGGTTTAATAAAGGGCGGTAAATCAGTATGAACAGTTACCGCAGCAACATTTTTACTTTTTGGATCGATGCCAGGCGGCAAACTCACCCCTAACTCACGCAACATATTACGTAAGCTTTGCCCGGTGAACTTCGTTTTATCGCCGGTGCCATCTAAGCCAACAACTAAACCGTAACCGACCAATTGGTTAGAACGTACCCCAGCAATCGATGCCAAGTCTTTGATTCGTTCTGCTGATGCAATTTGACAAAGCGTTAACATGGTCACGGTTATTAATACTGTTTTAATATTCATTATCATTTCCCTTAAAACGGCATCAATGCACTAATGAAAAAGCGACTCAACCAACCCATCACATTGCCATCATTGGTAGGACCGTCGCCGACATACGACATTTGAACATCGGCAATTCGTTTCGATGAAATCGAGTTTGTCGAATCAATATCACGTGGACTAATCATCCCGCCAATTCGCAGATATTCATTACCTTGATTAATCGTCATCACTTTCTCACCGCGAATAACCATATTGCCATTAGGTAACACCTCGACCACCGATACGCTGATATCACCGCTCAATTTATTTTTTAAATCGCTGTCGCCTGAACCATCAAATGCAGAATCTGAAGCCAAGTTGACCGATAAATCATTGTTGTTATTACTCGCTAAAGGTAATATTCCGGGTGCATCAAATTGCACGCCTGAACCCAAAATTGTAGGAGAGGTAATATTGTTACTATTTGATTTACTAACTGTGGTGGCAGATTTTTTTTCGCCGGTTGTTTTTTCTTCTAATTTGACCGTCAAAATATCGCCAACACGGCGTGCACGATAATCTTCATAATAAGAAACGTTTGAACCAACATTAAAAATGGCACCGTCCGTTCTCTGCGGATCAGGTAGTGCGACAGGTCTTACAGCCGCATAAGCGGGATCGCGTTTCACAGCGGTTGTCGTGCATGCAGTCAGCAATATCAAACTACTGACTACCAAAAATCGTATCAAAATTGTCATGACCGCTCTCCAAATAACTAGATCATTCAAGCTAATGCAGAGTTTGTGCCAATATTTGCTTATGATTGAGAATATTTTTCTTGTGGATTAATAGTAGAACAATATCAAAAATTAAACCTAATCCATTTCCAAGCTTTAAGCTCTATCTTACTTAAATATAACAAAAAAATATTTACATAATGTTATTCTAAGCGTATTTTGTTATCTAGAGATATGGATAACTCGTTATAAAAACCAATGACGCCGCTATTTGAGAGAGAGCTTTAATGTCTAATCGATCTTCATTTCCTCCTGTATATAATGATCCTATTGAAAAGGCATCTGAAAACCTGAGGCAAGTAATACCGCTAATTAGCAAACATAAAATTCCTGTTAATCCTGCTAATTACGCTGTTTGGTACGAATATGTATCGGGTGAAAATCACACATTAATTGATGAGATTAACCATCGACTTGCTCAAAATTTACCTATCTCAACTGAATTTGCTCAACACTTGTTTGAGAAACATGTACTCATGAGCATGCCCGAGCGCCTAGAATCAACCAACAATGGTTTGAAACTAGTCGTTGATAATACATTAGGCAACCTACACAAAACTGAAGCTGACGCTGCACATTCGATCAGTGAATTAAACAATACTAAAAGTTTATTAAATAACTGTCGTGATATTAATGAGCTGCATAATTTAGTGAGCGACATCCTTGCTTCAACTCAAATGCTTACTAAGGCGAGTAGTGCTCTTAAACAAGATTTAGAAAATTCATCTCTAGAAATAGCCAAGCTTAAGGAAGAATTAAACGCTGTAAAAAAAGCATCTCGCACCGATGGTTTAACAGGATTATTGAATCGTGGCGCATTTAATAATGAATTAAATACAGTCTGTCAGCAAACTAATACAGATATAGCATTAGCGCTATTCGATATCGATCATTTCAAAAAAATTAATGATACGTATGGACATGTGTTGGGCGATAAAGTCCTCCAGTACTTTTCAGGTTTACTTCAAAAACATGCAGGTAATAACCACTTAGTCGCCCGCTATGGTGGTGAAGAAATGGCGATGATTCTAATGAATATATCGCTTAAAGAAGCCACATCAATTACCAATAAAATTTGTGTTGCACTTGCTGATAGCCGACTAAAAAAGAAAGGTCAAGAAGAATACATTTACCAGATCACTGTTTCAGCAGGCGTCAGTATGTTAAAGAAAGAAGACTCCCCCTCTAATATCACTGAACGTGCAGATAAAGCTTTATATCAGTCAAAAAAGAATGGTCGTAACCAAGTGACTATTCTATAAATCTTTAGTTATTTTTAGACTTTATAGTTTATTTACAAGCCATAAAATGTCTTACTTAAATACTCAACCACAGATTCACGCTCAGCATCCGACCAGTTAGCATCCGCTGCTACAGCACAGCCTTTTACTCGCTGTTGTAAGCCAACCAAGCTTGTCACCTTTCGATCAGCTCGTGTATAGATGGTATTTGGCTTACCTCCTGTTAGCGAGGCATGACATTGTAAACAGGAAACATCGTGCAAGTTTTTGCCTTGCGCCATCACGATAGGTGATAGCACAAGAAAACCTATAAATAAAAACGCTACTCTTTTCATACTTTACTCGCTTGTAGGTTCGCAATTCGTAAACTGGCCGGCGGGTGTGAGTCATATATCGCTGATACCAAAGGATCTGGCGTTAACGTACTCGCAT
>Ga0123337_10001734_pt1 | contig 26976 bp, 16 predicted proteins | sample frozenSSSSmetaG_FD_89792 | JGI IMG/M metagenome (GOLD analysis project Ga0123337, IMG submission 89792) | Glacier valley bacterial and archeal communities from Borup Fiord, Nunavut, Canada, to study Microbial Dark Matter (Phase II) -... | ecosystem: Environmental > Aquatic > Freshwater > Ice >...
TGATCCTACACTCCATCCCCTGGCAGCAGCTTCAGCAATAATTAAATAAGCTTCAGCAGGTCCCATAGTGATGATTGGAGAACCTCTGTCGATGTACAACAAGGAAGGCTCTGAATAGGTATCAAAATCAGTAGGTCTGGTATTGATACTTCCGTTAACCATCCCACGCTGAGCAGCTGGGGTATTATTGGGAGTAAAAGAACCACCTGATGGCACCCAAACAACAGAAATCACAGGTAAACGCGGATCTGAAGTATTTTTCAGATGGTCGATGAACTTACCAGCCCACTTGCTACCTTCAACATTATCACCACCCGGGCTTGTAAAATCACCTACAATGTAAGTATTTACACGTGGATTCATTTGTCCGGTTACGTTTGCATATTTAATGTAAGCTATATCTGCAAAGGATGTCATAACACCACCTGCTACTGCTTTTTCAACCCATGATTTTGCGGTAGCTGGTTCGATATCAGACATACGCATACCTAAACGAGCCATTAAGGTATAACCAAATTTTTTCCATTTAGTTATATCACCTTTAAAGTAAGGGTCAGCATTGCCAAATACATTTGGTTTGCTTGCATCCATTGATTTTAAAGCTGTTTCAAGCTCAGTAAGCATTGCAGTATATATACTTTTCTGAGTATCATATTTTGGCTTGATTACATCCAAACCTTTCATTGCTTCAGAATAAGGCATATCACCCATCACATCAGTTTGCTGATGGAAGGCCAGAATTCTAAGGATCTCAACAGCAGCACGTTTATTTACGTTTTCTGCTCCAGGAATCTCCTTTGCTAATTGTAACAAACGGTTCCAGCTAACCGGAATAGTATTATTAATACTATTAGTAGTAGCACCCACACCTCTGTAAATGTTAAAATTACCTGCAGTTCCATTAAAGTTATAAAACTTATCACCAGTTGCAGGAACCTCTTTATATGAAGAGAAGTATTGTAATCCCTGGCCTAAAGCACGGTAATTTTCTCCGGGTACACTACCCAAAACTGCTGCTGTAAATGAATATTCCGGGATAACATATTCTATCGCATCCGGGTTCTTGTTAAGGTCGGTCAACTTTTCGGTATTACACGATTGCATCGTTGAAACCACAAGAACCGCTCCGGCCGCATATATCAATTTTAAGAATGTCTTTTTCATGTTCTTAGATTTAATTATTAGAATCTTAAATTCAGGTTAAAGCCAATATTTCTGGTTCTGGGCATAGACACACCCTGACTTCCCTGTGCATTACCAACAGTTTCCTGCATTTCAGGATCAATACCAGCTTCTTTGGTTCTCTTATCCTGATAAAGAATAGCCAGATTCAGACCGGTAATCCCGACAGAAGCTGATTGAACTTTCATAAATTTAAGAGTGTTTACAGGAAGGTTGTATTTCAACACAGCACGACGTAACTTGATGAAATCAGTTTTGTAAACCCACATTCCAGGATAAGCATTACCAAAGTTATTGTAATAAGTATCCAGATCTACAACAGACCAAACCTTGGTGTATGGTGCACCTGCAGCAGATACTCCTGTTACGGTTAAACCACCTTCCCTTCCAGGAAGAGTTTGAGGAGTATGTCCGAAACGGGTAGCATACTGAATCAGGTTACTATAACCAACAGCACCAAATTTAGAATCGATATCAACAGTTAAGCTGAAGCGTTTGTAACGGAAATTGTTTCCCAATCCCATCAGGTAAGGAGGGTTACCTACACCAATGTCACGAAGTTCCTGAACTTCATATCCTGTTGCTGTATTGTAAACCTTGTTACCATTTGCATCTAACTTCATTACATTGGCTCTGACAGTTGAGTAAGGAAGGCCAACTGCATTGATCATTTGTGGACCACCAATACCTGAACCTAAGGATAATACATCAATTCCTTCTGCCAGTTCAACAATTTTACTCTGGTTATATCCGAAGTTATAATTTACATCCCATGAGAAGTTATCCTTTTTAACCGGATTACCAGTTAAACTGATCTCCCATCCTTTGTTTGTAACCAAACCAAGATTTCTTCTGCCTGCAGCATATCCTGTAGCTCCTGAGATAGGAGGAGAAAGAATATCATTCCTGGTTCTTCTTGAATAATAGTTGACATCCAATCCAACACGGCTGTTTAACATCTGAACTTCAAAACCACCTTCTACAGTTGCCACAGTAACCGGGCGAATATTAGGATTGTTCAGTGTATTAGGATTACTTAATGTAGGAATACCATAGGCGTTGGTAGTACTTACAGCATAAGTTTGATTGATACTACCAGCATTTACAGTTGCACTACCAACTTCAGCCCATGAGGAACGCAGTTTTGCATAATCAATGAATTTAGGCATTTTAACTACCTCAGAAAGGATGAAACTTGCACCTACTGATGGATAGAAAATGGAGTTAAATCCTGGATTTAATACCGAGAACCAATCCTGACGACCTGTTACGGTTAAATAAAGGAGGTTATTGTAATCAATATTTGCTTCTCCAAAAACAGAATTCGTACCTCCAGATCCGGTCCCATCCAATGTTGCCGAATTGTAGCTTACAAGATCTCTGTTCACCAAATTTGTGATGCTATAAAAATCAGGAACTACCCATTGGGATCCATTAGCGGTACTGCTTCTATTAGCATCCCGTTCACTTTGAGCACCGGCAAGAAGGTTCAAACCAATTTTATCTTTCAAAAATCGCTGGTTATAATTTACGATACCCTGAAAGTTAGTCTTATCAGTTTGCTCAAGACCGGAAGCAAAATAGCCAAGCGGTGTAAATGCATTCGTTTTAGGCACATAGAAAGACTCAGTGTAGTAGTTGAAATCTCTGGCAACAGTACCTTTTACAAATAAATTTGGTAAAATGTTAGCCTGAACGCTGGCACGGCCAATTAATCCTTGCCGATCATCTTTATTTCCTAACTGGTAAGCTGCGTAATAAGGGTTAACAGCAGCCGGTACAGGGTTCCATTCTAACTCTCTGCCTGTTGCAGCATTAATTCCTGGTTTATCAGGATTTGTACCTCTCATGTTACGAACATCCACTACGTTAGCAGCAAGATAAACAGGCCATGCAGCGTTGATCTCTGCATAACCAACGTTTGGTCTGTTGGTACCTGAAATAACATTGTATTGGAAGCTTGATTCAATAGTTAAGAAATCATTCTTACCCATTTTACCACTCACATTCAGATTAGCAGTTTTTCTCTTGAAATTTGAGTTTGGTTGCTGATCCTGCGCGCGAAGATCACTTACTGACAATCTCATTCTCAATTTTTCGCTACCCGCATTGAATGCTACACTGTTTGTAATATTCTGACTGGTTTCATAAAAATTCTTGATATTATCTTTTACATTAAATCCTGAATATGGACGTGCTACACCATCAAACTGCATCACCATAGAACCATCCATTTTTGCACCATATGATAAACGGCCTGAGCTTAATGCAGCAGCAGCGGTAGCTGGCTTCACACCATCATTACCTTGTCCGTATTCATACTGAAAATTTGGAAATATTGATGGAGAACCAAAGTTTGCATCAGAACTAACTTCAATACCCACACCTTTTTGTGCAGAACCTTTTTTGGTTGTAATCAAAATTACACCATTTGCAGCCTGTGAACCGTAAAGAGCGGCGGCAGCACCTCCTTTCAATACAGATATAGTTGCGATATCATCAGGGTTCATTCTCGAAATACCATCCCCACGGTCAACGTTCAAACCACCTGAACTAGTGATTGGACCCTTATTACCATTATTGATTGGCATACCATCCACAACATAAAGAGGTTGCTGGTTACCATTTAGAGATGTATTACCACGAATAATTACACGACTTGAACCACCTGCACCTGAGTTAGCCTGAGTTGCATCCACACCGGCAATTTTACCTGTAAGTGAGTTTGCGATGTTATTCTGACGTGCGTCAGTGAACTCTTCACCACGTACTTCCTGTACCGCATAGCCTAATCCTCTTTTTGCCTTAGTAACACCAAAAGCCGTTACAACAACCTCACTTAAAGCCTGGCGATCTTCAACCATGGTTACATTAACACTGGCCCTGCCATTTACAGCAACTTCCTGTGTAACATAGCCGATATAAGTAAAGACTAAAATTGAATTTTCAGGAGCATTCAAAACGAAATTTCCATTAACATCTGTTGATGCACCGATCTCAGAACCTTTTACACGAACGCTAACACCAATCAAAGCTTCACCTGTAGCATCAATTACTTTACCACGAACATCTGCACGTTTCTGGTCAATATTAAAGTTTGAAACTTTAGCTGAAGACTGGGCATTCAATGATTTAAAATCACCAGTGTTTGGAATTAGAGAAAATTTAGATGTCTGCTCCAAAAAGCGCTCATCTCTTCTTTTAAGAATAATTGTATTCTCTGTAATTGTATAGGTTAATGGCTGGTTTTTAAATACCTGATCCAAAACCTCTTCCAAAGAAGAATTATTGGCTTTCACAGTTACAGGAACTGTATTTCTCAGCAATCTGGTATTATAAAGAAAATCATAACCTGTTTGCTTTCTGATTTCAGTGAAAACTTTATCGAGGTTAGAATTTTTTTCATTTAACGTAACATTTTGCGAGAAGCCTTTTGCATTTACCTGCAAAAAAGCAACTAAAATTAAAATGGTAGTTAGCTTCATGATTCGTAACGTTTGATTCAAGACTCTTTTCATAAGTCCTTCACCAGTAGTTATACTGGTATTGTTTATGCAGGTATTACTGCATTCACTTAGTAAAACATTTTTCATATTTTTACATTTTAAGTTTGTTTTGGTTAATTAATTAAAATTTCGTACTCACGGAATTTAATACAAGAAATTAATCTGAAACATTATCCGTCCCGGGGCGCAATCCGGGGCGGTTTTTTCATTTTAATCTCAATAATAAAATTAGCTGGTATCGGTTTTCATCATATTATTTGGATTAAGGCTTATGGCATTGATTTAACTTTTAATTTCTTTCCTTTTACAGTGAATTTTACCCCACCGCTCTCTTCCATTATTTTTAGAACCGCTGATATCTTCACATCATTAGAAATAAAGCCTGTGAATTCATCAGTCGGCATTTTACCTTCATAGACCAGTTCAACATCGTACCAGCGTTCAATTTCACGCATAATCTCCCTGATTGGTGTATTTCTGAATTTGAAATAGCCATTTTTCCAGGCCACAGCTTTTTCAGTGTCGGCATTCTCTATCCTAATATCTGAACGGGAGGATTTGGTAAGCGACTGCTCTCCAGGCTTCAGAAGCCTGGTATTGGAAATCACATTTGGTTTAGTATTGAGGATAACTTTTACACTTCCTTCCAATAAGGTCGTCTTAACGTAATCTTCATCATCATAGGAGTTTATGTTAAAATGTGTACCTAGAACTTCTACGATCTGGTTATCGCTTTGCACACGAAAAGGAATTTTCTTATTGGGCGAAATCTCAAAATAAGCCTCCCCTTTCAGTTGAACCTTACGTTCATTCCCGGTGAAAGTAGTTGGATAACTTAGTGTAGAGGCCGAATTTAACCAAACCTTACTCCCATCTGGCAAACGAATCTGATATTTACCCCCCTTCGGAGTTTGTATAGTATTGATTACTGAACGATTGGAAATCAACTTGGACCTGTCAACATTATTCTTTTCGTAGACAATCTGTCCATTTTCTGTTTTAGTAATGGCAATATTCCCCTGACTGGCAAGCAAACCATTAGCTGCGTCATCCAGACTTATCTTTGAACCATCTGCAAGTGTTAAAATAGCTTTATTATACCCAGGAGCAATATCATTCCTGACATCGATCTCCGCAAAGTGTTCAGGCTCGGCCAGCTCTCTGTTTGAATAAAAATATATCCCTGTGGTAATAGTCAGCAAGATCATTGCTGCAATTGAAATGGATTTTAAATAGTAAAATCTGTAGGAATACTGATCATCTTCAACAGGATTAATGGTTTCCTGAATCCTTTCAAATATATTATCTCCAATCTGATCAATTTCCAGATCTGATTCAGGTTGTTTCTGAAAACTACCATAGAAGTTAAGTAAACGCTGTTCCTCCTCCAAAGAGGCCTCTCCGGCAATATACTTATCTAATAGCTTTTGAAAATCTTTCTTATCCAAAACAGGGTGTTTGATATAATGAGTAAAAAAATGGAGGTATCCCCTAGATGCTGGTAAAAAATAATTGAGAGTTGAGAATTGAGATAGCTATTGGGTGGAGAGTGGAATCCGGTTAAACCTTTAGTTTTCGTAAAATCAAAATACCGAAATGTAACTGATTAGGTTCTTAATGATACCTTGTCAGTGGATCATTCGATCAAAAGGCAATTTCATCGAAGGATCGACGAAGGAGGTGGCAAGTAGAACCGGGGAAAGGGAAATTGAGAATTAAAAACAATACTTAAAACAATCCGAGGGAGATTCTCAATTGACGTAGTGCTTTATTCAAGTGGTTTTCTACAGTTTTTGTAGATATATCTAATTGTGAAGCAATCTCCTTGTGAGACAATTGTTCCTCACGGCTTAATTTATAAACCACCCTGCATTTGGCAGAGAGTTTATCAACAATCGAATTTATCTGGGATAGCAGTTCGCGATGCTCAATATTGCCATATTCAGATGGCGATTCCATGCGCTCAAATATATTCTCAAATAAATCTTCGCGGACTGAGCTAAAACGAACCTGCCTGTAAACTTCGTAACGGGTTGAAGCGAAAAGATAGGATTTTAATGATACTTTAATTTCTATTAATTCTCTTTTATTCCAAAGATTGATAAATATTTCCTGAATGATATCTTCACATATCTGCTGGTCGTGCAGAACATTGAATGCAGAAGAAAATAATTGATTCCAGTATTTTTTGTAAATAAGCTTAAGTGCTATATCATCTCCAGACCGAATCCGATCCATCAATTCTACATCCTCAATTTTTAATTGCTCATTCATAAAGACAATAAAACTATAAAATTAAAAGTGAAAATCAAAATTTGTATTCGGGCACAAGCAGAACCCAGTGAAGAAATATTTTACTAAAATAGAATTTTGTCAAAAGACAAGTCTTTATGTAACAAAAAAAATATTATTCACAGACTAGGGGATATATTCCTATTTTAACACTTGATATTGTCAGTAAACCAGTAACAGGAAATAAATTCTTGTTAGTGGTTTAAAATCAATACGATAAACCAACATAATAAAACCTAAAACGAGTAAAATGAATCAAAAACATCTTTTTATTTTCGCCCTGCTCTTCTCTGTTTGCTTCAGCGTTCAGGCACAATCCCCAAAGCCATATAACATTGTTATCAAAGGAGGCCATGTTATCGACCCTAAAAACAACATTAACACCACGATGGATGTTGCTATAAAGGACGGAAAAGTTGCATTACTTGCAAAAAACATTGACGCTTCTGAGGGAGTTCAGGTAGTTAATGCAAAGGGGATGTATGTTACCCCGGGATTGATCGACATTCACGTTCACTTTTTCTGGGGTCATGATGGAGATGCCTATATGAATGCCCCTGCAAGTTTACCTGCTGATGGATTTACATTCCCTGCAGGAGTAACCACTGTTGTGGATGCTGGTAGTCCGGGTTGGAAAACGTTTGAATTGTATAAAAAACAAACAATCGAAAAGTCGCAAACCCGCGTGCTTGCATTTTTGAACATCGTAGGTCAGGGTATGGCCGGTGGTAAATATGAGAACGACATCAATGAGATGGATTCTCAAAAAGCTGCTGAAATGGCAAAAAAATACCCAAATGATATAGTTGGTTTTAAACTTGCGCACTTCAACGGTCGCACATGGGTTCCAACCGACCGTTTAATGGAAGCAGGGCGTCTGGCTAAGCTTCCGGTTATTGTAGACTTTGGGGGAGCAACTCCATTCCTTCCTCTAGATTCACTATTTAATGTAAAATTCCGCCCTGGCGATATTTATACGCACGCATTTGGTGGTAACGGAAGTACCAGCCCGAATGGTCGCGAATCAATTGTTGACGTAACTACCAACAAAGTAAAACCATATGTAATCAAGGCACAAAACAGAGGTATTATCTTTGACGTTGGTTTTGGTGGTTCAAGCTTCCTTTTCAATCAGGGAACCCCTGCAATTAAAAGCGGATTCTATCCAAATTCAATCAGTACTGACCTTCACACCGGAAGTATGAACAATGCAATGAAGAATATGCCGAATATCATGTCAATATTTATTGCAATGGGAATGGATCTTCAAAGCGTAATCAAAGCAAGTACATGGAACCCGGCGCAAGAGATCAAAAGACCTGAACTGGGAAACCTTTCTGTCGGAGCTGAAGCTGATGTAGCTATCTTCACCTTAAGGGAAGGCAATTTCGGTTTCTACGCCAGAGATGGTAAGATTGCCGGAAAAAACAGACTGGAAACTGAAATGACTATCAGAGGAGGTAAAATTGTCTACAATTTAAATGCAATTGCCGAACCTAATATTTTACCAAGTCCTCCAAGAACCAGACCTGCCAGATAAGCTACAAACTGATAGATTTCATTAATTAAGATAATATTTATGGGCAGCATTCGATGCACATTAAAAAAAACAGGGCTGCTAACCCTGTTTTTTTCTTGCTCTCTTATTGGTTTAGCACAACAAAATAGTCCCAGAGCAGCCCCACCGATTAAAACGCCCGTCTCCCTTAGGGCAGATATAAGCGTAGAAAAAGTGATGGATATTGGCCGCCTTGGTGTAAGATTAATGCAAAACCCAAAAACAGGCGAATTCTGGTATTCTACTTTTGATGGCAATGTATTCAGAATATCAGATTTTGACAGGCCAGGTGCTAAAGAGCATCAGGTTTTCAGTGCTGAAGAACATGGGATTACCAGATTACAGGGTGCCGTTTTTTTAGGGAATACTTTATACCTGTGCGGCAATATCAGTGTAAATGAAGGAAAAGGAACTAAAGGCCGCATGGTAAAATATGAGCTGTCAGAATCTAAAACAGTAATGAAAGAAGTTTTCAATACTGTTGAATATGGAACCAATGCAACCACATTTGATCATGGCTGGAATGCCCTGGTTGTGAGTCCGGATAAAAAATATATTTATGTCAACTCCGGCGCAAGAACAGACCACGGCGAAGTACAGGACAATAAAGGAGCCTACCCTAATGCCAGGGATAATGCCCTGACGGCCAATGTATTCAGAATCCCTGTCAATGCTGAAAATTTACTTCTGGGTACTGATGCAGCAAAGTTAAAAGCAGATGGTTATCTGTATGCAGAGGGTATACGGAATGCTTATGATATGACCTTCGATGGCAAGGGCAATCTTTTTGGCGTAGTAAATTCAGGTGATTATGATCAATCGGAAGAAATGTTCTGGATCAGGCAGGGTCATCATTATGGCTTCCCTTGGCAAATGGCCGGAGTAGAAAACCCGCAGCAATTTTCACCCTGGGTACCAGATCCTGCAAAAGATCCTTTCATAGGACCCGGTGCTCATGCCTGGATTGTAAAATATTTCAGGAATGACCCTGATTTTCCAAAAATCCCTGAAGGTGTTAAATTTTCAGCAGGAGTTCAGAATTTAGGACCAGATGCAAATGAATACCGGGATATCGCAACTGGTAAAATTGTGGACGGGGATATAACCGGAAGGACTGTCAGCACATTTAATGCTCATAGCGTCCCATTAGGCTTGGTTTTCGATGTTAAAAATGCACTTTCCCCCGAATTTAAAGGGGATGGATTCGTTTTCAGATACGGTGGAGGGTCGGACCGGCCAGGAACTAATTTGTTAAGAAAAGCAGGGAAAGACCTGATGCATTTGGATATGTCTTATAATCCGGCAGCCGATAATTATTACATGCGCACAACTACTCTGGTCAATAATTTCAACGCACCTGTTGATGCACTGATGATTGACAATAAAATTTATGTCATGGAGCATGGAACGGCAAATTCTGATGGCGGTAGAATATGGAAGATCACACTCCCGAAAAAATAAAATAATTAAATTATATCAAATCCCCGGCATCGATTTCATCTTATCAATTCCGGGGATTTTCTATTCAATTTTATACTAAATTGTAAGCCGATAATCAAAAACTAAATTCTTTAAAATGGAACAAATCTGGTCACAAAATTATGATCCGCTAAACAATGCTGTACTATCCACCCTTCTGGCAGCACTTCCGATAATCGTTCTTCTGGGATCAATTGCCATATTCCATATGCGGATCCATCTTGCGGCTGTTTTGGGCTTGGTTGTGGCAATTGGAGTTGCCTTATTTGTGTTTCAAATGCCTGTTCAAATAGTTGCTGCTACAACACTCTATGGGAGTGCCTATGGTCTGTTTCCTATAGGCTGGATCGTTCTGAATCTTATATTTCTTTATCAGTTAACAGTCAATAAGGGTTTGTTCACCTTAATAAGAATGCATTTATCTACAATTGCACCTGATCCAAGAATACAGGTGATTCTGATAGCCTTTGCATTCGGTGCTTTTTTTGAGGGAGCAGCAGGCTTTGGAACTCCGGTAGCTATCACCGCTGCGATATTAATCCAGCTTGGCTTCAGGCCCCTTGCGGCCTGCGGACTATCCCTGATAGCCAATACAGCACCTGTAGCATTTGGTGCCCTTGGAACGCCAATTATTGCCCTGGCGGCCGTAACTGATATTGATGTTTTAAAATTATCTGCCATGGTGGGCAGACAGCTTCCTTTATTCTCATTTATTGTTCCATTCTGGGTAATCTGGGCTATGGCTGGATTCAGAGGTATGATCAGTGTTTGGCCTGCAGCACTTACTGCCGGCTTATCATTTGCAGTCACCCAATTCCTGGTTTCGAATTTTCATGGACCATGGTTAGTCGATATTTTTGCTTCTATTGCCTCAATCATATCAATAATTGTATTACTTAAATTCTGGCAGCCCAAAACTCTATGGGAATTACCAAAGGCAGATGATGTGATTCCAATTGCTGCTGATCCGGTATCTGTTTCGTCAAAAGATATGGTGCGTGCATGGACACCTTGGGTAATACTTACGATCTTTATTTTTGCATGGGGAGTTCCTACTGTTAAAAAGTCATTAAACTCTATCTCAGCGCCAGAATATCAGGTTTCTTATTTGCATAATATGGTTAAACGCTCCCCGCCCATTGCTCCTGTTCCAAGCATTGATAAACCGGCAAAAACTGAAGAGGCTATTTTCAAGCTTAACTGGATATCGGCAACGGGTTCCGGTATTTTGCTTGCAAGCTTAATCGCCGGATTTGCGATAGGTTATTCCATTCGGGAGATGCTAAAAATTTACCTGCAAACCCTATGGAGGGTCAGGTTCTCATTGATCACGATTGCAGCGATGCTCGGACTAGGCTATGTAACTAAATATTCAGGGGCTGATGCAACCTTGGGACTCGCACTGGCAAAAACCGGGGTTCTTTATCCATTCTTCGGCACCATGCTGGGATGGCTGGGGGTTGCACTAACCGGCTCTGATACTGCCTCCAATGTATTATTCGGAAGTCTTCAAACTATTACGGCCAAACAAACCGCTGTGAGTCCTATTTTGATGGCAGCCGCAAACAGTTCGGGAGGTGTAATGGGCAAAATGGTTGATGCTCAAAGTATAGTTGTTGCCAGTACTGCAACAAACTGGTATGGCCATGAGGGACAGATTCTGCGCTATGTGTTCTTCCATAGTATTGCTCTGGCTGCCCTTGTGGGATTATTTGTATTTCTTCAGGCTTATGTTATACCGTTCTCGGATATGGTGGTGAAGTAGGTAATGGGAAATAGAAAATAGGGAACGGGGAATGGGAAATGGGGAATAGAATATAGAAAATAGGCAAAGGCTGACAGGGTTTAAAACCCTGTCAGCCTTTGCCTAAAATTAAATGCCTTAGATCAGGCTTTCGATAATTCTTCTTTTATTCGTGCAGCAACTATTTTTTCTTCACCCGGAACCATGATAAAAGTTACCAGTGAAATATTATTTTTACCTGCATTCAGTTCAATACCTGGTTCTCCTTTGCTCAGATTTTCCTGAACTTGCTGACCTGTTAATGAAATAATAGCCGGATCCCATGAGATCTCAAGATTGGGAGTTGCATTAGCAATTTCAGGAACAAAAACACGAGTTTTAACACTCTTGATATTTTTAACCGCATTTTCGATATAGGCAATCTGTTTCAGCCAGAATTTCCATTCTTCATCTCCCGTACGGATAAACTTTTCAATTGCAACATACAAACCCAGAATTTCTTCCTTGTTGACTTTATGACCTCTTCCAATAGTACTTCCTCTTGGTGAAGCACTCAAACGAGCTGCAGCAATCAGATCTTTTTTACCCATCAAAACTCCTGAGCTTTGTGGACCACGGATTGCCTTACCACCTGACAGACATACCAAATCAAAGCCCATTTCGTTGAATTTCCAAAAATTTTCAATTGGAGGAACATCGGCAGCGATATCAATCAGCGTAGGAATGTTGCGGCGTTTTGCGACTTCGAGCCATTCCTGATGTTTTATCTGCCCCGAGTTTGTATTACAATTCATAAAGGCCATCATGGCCGTTTTATCATTTATGGCACGTTCAAGTTCCTCACGGGTCTCAACCCAAATCATGGTAACCCCACAATTTTTCATTGCCTGATAGTACCCAATATTATGACCCTTCTGCAAAATAACCTCTGATTTCATACCACTTCCTTCCAGATGAGGAATCATTGCGGCTTTCTTTGCATCGAGACCCGATAATACACCTGCTGTTCCAAGCATGATAGCAGAAAATGCACCTGAAGTAACAGTTGCAGCTTCAGCATGGCATAATTCAGCTATTTTAGCACCTACTTTATCCTGCAATTCATCGAGCATGCAATACCTTCTGGATGAATTTTTTATCGCTTCAAGTACCTCATCCTGCATCAGCGATCCGGTCATCATGGTTAGCGTTGCCCTTGCATTGATGAAAGTACGCACACCTAATTCCTTGAACAAATCTCTTTTTGCTGCAGCAGCAGCGGCATTAGCAATAGTTGGCAAACCGGCAGCAGCTGCACTTTCTCCTGATAATATTCCTCCGGCCAGGGGAAGAACTGTTAAACCTTTGAGAAGGTCTCTACGTTTCATATAATTAGTTTTAATAGTAAAAAAAATGTCTGATCGGCCCAGGGCGGATCAGACATCGATTATTTTTCAGAACCGTGTCCGAGATAAGTTCTGAGCTTTTCACTTTCGAACAGATCGGCGGCTTCTTTTTCTGGTTGTAAAAGTGAGACAATGATACCCACCACAAAGGCTGAGGTCATCGACACAATTGTAGGATTTTTCAAAGGGAAAATTGCTTCTGAATTGCCCAAAATATCAACCCAAACTGTAGGGCTCAGAACAATCAGGATCAAAGCAAGAGATGCTCCGGTAACCATACACCAAACGGCACCTTTTGTTGTAAATCTTTTCCAAATGATTGACATCAGTAATGCAGGGAAGTTAGCACTTGCAGCTATCGAAAATGCAAGTCCTACCATAAAGGCAACATTCTGGCCTTTAAACAATAATCCTAAAACCACTGCCAGAATACCTAAAAAGATAGTTGCTCTCTTTGCTACTTTCATTTCACCCTTTTCATCAGAAATACCATGTTTCACAACGTGAACATACAAATCATGTGAAATAGTTGAAGCACCTGAAAGTGTGAGTCCGGCAACTACTGCCAGAATGGTTGCAAATGCAACAGAGGCTATAAAACCAAGGAATGCGCTTCCGCCTGTATTTTCAGCAAGAAGTAATGCGGCCATATTACCACCCTTATCCAATGCAACGATTGCATCTTTGCCAACAAGTGCAAGAGCTGCAAATCCAATGAAAAAAGTTAGAATATAGAAGTATCCGATGAAACCTGTCGCAACAAATACAGATTTTCTGGCCGCCTTATCATCGGGAACAGTATAAAAACGCATCAAAATGTGCGGAAGACCTGCAGTTCCAAGCATCAGTGCCAAACCTAGTGAAAGTGCATCAAACGGGTTGGTAATAAAACCTCCAGGAGCAAGCATGTCTTCCCCATACTGGGATTTTACTGAAAGGAATAATTCACCCGGATTGAAATTAAATTTAGCCAGTGCAAGTAAAACCAAAATAGTAGCACCTGAAAGCAGAAGAACTGCTTTGATGATCTGCACCCAGGTAGTTGCCAGCATTCCACCAAAAAGCACGTAGGAAGTCATCACTACACCAACCACAACAACTGCTAACTCATAATTCAGACCGAATAAAGTTTTAATTAAACTTCCGGCTCCAACCATCTGAGCGATCAGATAAAAAGCAATGGTCAGTAATGATCCTGCTGCGGCAGCAATTCGAATTGGCCTTTGCTTTAATCGGAAAGCAACCACATCAGCAAATGTGTATTTACCAAGATTTCGTAGCGGTTCTGCAACCAAAAACATGATCAATGGCCAGCCAACAAGAAAGCCAATGGAATAAATTAATCCATCATATCCTTTTGTAGCAACCATCCCGGCGATACCAAGAAAAGAAGCGGCACTCATGTAATCTCCTGCTAATGCAAGCCCGTTTTGAAAACCGGAAATATTTCTGCCGGCAGCATAGAATTCAGAACCCGTTTTTGTTTTTTTAGCAGCCCAATAGGTAATATAAAGTGTTACTGCAACAAAAACGAAGAAGATTGCGATTGATACCGGATTTGCCGTACCCAAAGTAGATGGGGTATGTTCCGGGCTGATTTGAAGTAATAAGTTCAAAGACATATGTTATTTTGTATAGATATTTAGATTATTTCCTTTTTGATTTCCTTTACAGCTTCATCATAATAATTATTCGCCCAATAGACATATGCCCCAGTAATTAACCATGTAAACAGAATGATTCCTAAACCAACAACAATAGCTAAATTTAGTGATTCACCAACAGGCATTTTTAAAGCTTCCTTATCGTAAGCTACAAGAAGCAGAAACCCTATGTAAACGAAGAGCATTGTAAAAGTGAAGGAAAGAGAAATATTCCATCTGTTTTTAACAAGTTTCTTGAATGCCGCACTTTGAAGAATCTCGTGTGTGTTTGTTTTATTCATAATTTACGTGTATTAGTTTCTAAAAATTGAATTTAAAAAGGATTTTTATTCAGAAAATGTTTGCCAATGAAATCCCGGAAAATCGGTTTTTATCATGGAAATAATGCTGCCATAAATGAATCTATAATTCTATGAAAAAAAATTGAATTAGCTGCCTTATTGCCATTAATCTTTTAAAAGTCATAAAATCGTTACGCTTTTGTTACAATACTGCTTTAATCTAAAATGTTTTGTCCAAAATAAGGATTGGATCCCCCTCATTTAGCTAAATTTTAAGTTTTAAACCCATCCGGTTAAGAGATCTGGTAATAAAAACACATAAAAGAGCGAAACAAAATGACTTCAGTAAACCTATACCTCCTGCCAAAAAGAGATCTGGCAGTTTAAAGCTGGTGATTTTAAAAATTGCATAAGCAAAATAAGGGATCAGATAACAAAGCAGGGTATCTGTCCCTGCAGGTTTTATAACATTAAACAACCTACTCTTATTCCAGACATCTGCCAACCAATAGATCAGGGTAAAGGCCAATAAGGTAAAGGCAGAACAAAGAAATAACCATGCTGGGGTAGCTCCCAGTTTAGCAAGTCCCCAATATGGGCGCGTTATCAACGATAAACCTATTAAAACCAGTGAAGAAATCAAAAATATGATCGTTAGTCGCCAGCGGTCATTAAGTTTTATATAATGCCTGAATACAAAGGATGTCAGGACCCCTCCCATTGTCAGAGCTGGTAAAGTGCCACCCACAATCGCACCCGGAATATGATCAATTATAATTTCGGGGATTAGACCCGCCTTATTGACCATACTCAAAACACAAAAGAATACCCATGCAAAGAAGAGTGAATAGAAATTATTCCGTGAAAATAAGGTAATCAATGCACCACAAAGATAGGCCCAGCCTATTAAACCAAGTATTCCCCACCATTGGCTCGAGAAGGTAATCTCTCCATTTTCTCCTCCGCGATAGTAATAAGCTAAAATTGTTAAAGTAAAAATACCCGTCACTTTCAGGACATTTTCCAGCACTTTATTTTTACCAGAATAGGAATTCCATATCAAAATAAAACAGATGCAGCTTAATGGATACCACAGCCAGCCGGGGATTCCCATTGCTGCTGCATTTACAGTTTCACCGTTAACAAGAAAAACTCCCATCACCAGTAAGGCAATCGTCCGGAATAATATATGCTGAACTATTCCCGCTGTTCTATCACCCTTTTTAATTCTGTTCTCTATCGCATATGGCAATGAAAGCCCAACGATGAATAGAAATGCAGGGAAAATTACGTCTGAAAAACCTATTCCATCTACTCCCCTTTTTACATGTTTCAAACCTTCAGGAATATCTGTCAGTGACCAGAAATCGTTAACAAAAATCATGAGAACCATTGTTATAGCCCTTAAAATGTCGATGGAGGATATACGTTGTGCGGTTAAGTTGAGCTTGGTTTTCTCTATCTGATTTTCGGGGAAACTTGATATCATATAATAATTTACTATTGGATTTCTAAACAAACAGGGATACTAAAGTAAAGAATTAGCCCTGATAATTAAGATCGATAGTATTACATTTATAAAATAAACAATCGGAATATTTTCAAAAGGCATGAAATTAAATCTTAGAACATCAATTTTGCTGCTATTGAGCATTTTTAGTGTGAGCTTGCAAATAAACAAGTCATTTGCACAAACTTTTAGAACATTCAATAAGCCTGTAGTATTTGATGAACTTCGTAAAAAACTCTCTGTTAAATACCTTAAGGAACGTCATGGGATAATTCAGGACTCTGCGACGATTGTCCCCAGAATGATTGTGCTTCACTGGACCGCTATCCCAACTTTAGAACAATCATTCGATGTAATGAATCCTGCTCTGCTGCCAGGTGCCAGAAGTGGAATTGCAGGGGCCAGCAGTTTAAATGTTGCCGCACAATTTCTGGTGGATAGAGATGGTGTCATTTTCAGGCAATTACCTGAAACTGCTTTTGCCCGTCATACCATTGGACTTAATTATTGTGCTATCGGTGTAGAAAATGTGGGTGGCAGTGATGCACCCTTAACAGAAAAGCAATTGGAAGCCAATGTGGCATTGATCAGATACCTTAAGAAAAAATACAATATCGAATATGTTATCGGACACCATGAATATAAATCATTCATCGGTCATCCGCTATGGAAAGAGAAAGATCCGAATTATCTGACCAATAAAACAGATCCCGGAGATAAATTTATGAAGAAAGTAAGAGAGCGAATAAAGGATTTGAATATTAAGGGAGCAATTCAAAAGTAATCAGTTTTACTAATCCGGTAATTTTTTTTAGCTGGAACATTTGTACCTAAAAAGTGTTACTCTCTTGAGAACTACAAATAAAAAAAAATTCGTAACTTTGAATATTGAAAAAGTTATTATCCATATTACTTATTTCAGCTTATCTGATTTCAACAACTGAATTCTATCAGGTGTTAAAATTACCATTGCTTGCAGAGCATTTCGATGAACATAAATCATTGAATCTGGGCACAACATTCTGGGATTTTCTGGTCATGCATTATACAAACAATGACGTAAAATATGCCGATCATGACAAGGACATGCGTCTTCCGTTCAAATCTCATGAAGGATCAGTACATAGTATCGTATTAACATTTATTCAAAATCCTGCAATCCTGATACTTATCAAACCTGTAGTAATTGATTTGAATGAATACAATCTGAGGGAGAATATCTGTTTTAATTCCACCTATCTCTCCAATATTTGGCAGCCGCCAAAATTCTGTTAACAATTCTATAAAATTCTTTTACCGACTCTTAATCAGGAGCAGGTACATTTTTATTATCAATAAATTGTTAAACAATACAATATATGTTAAACGCAATTATAGAGTTTTCCGTCAGGAATAAACTCATTGTTGGATTATTTGTCATCGGGCTTATTGTCTATGGCACTTATCAAACAACTAAACTGCCAATTGATGCCGTTCCGGATATTACAAATAATCAGGTTCAGGTAATCACCGTTGCCCCATCCTTTGGCGCAACTGATATTGAAAGACTGGTAACTTTTCCTATCGAACAGGCAAACAGTAATATCAAAGGAATAAAAGAGATCAGAAGCTTTTCAAGATTTGGTCTTTCATTGGTAACCATCGTCTTTAATGATGAAATAGACGTTTACTGGGCAAGACAGCAGGTTGCCGAGCGTCTGCAGCAGGTACAAACAGTAATTCCTCCGGGGATAGGAACACCAGAATTAGGTCCTATTTCTACAGGACTGGGTGAAATTTACCAGTATGTTGTAAGACCTGCAAAAGGCTATGAAAACAAATATGATGAAACGGAGCTCAGGACGATTCAGGACTGGGTTGTAAGGAGGCAATTGCTTGGTGTTGAAGGAGTTGCTGAGGTTAGCAGCTTTGGAGGAAAGTTAAAGCAATATGAAGTAACGGTTGATCCGAATAAATTACAATCCTTTAATATTACCATTCATGATGTTTTCAATGCTCTGGAGCAAGGGAATCAAAATACTGGTGGAGCTTACATTGAAAAGGGGCCCACTGTACTTTTTATAAGATCGGAGGGACTCATAGGTTCTAAAGAAGACATAGAAAACATCAGTATAAAAAGCACAGAAAGTGGCTCACCTATATTTATAAGGGATGTCGCTCAGATTAATATAGGATATGCTACCCGGTTTGGGGCTATGACTTTTAATGATGAAGGGGAAGTTTCGGGTGCGGTTGTTATGATGCTTAAGGATGCTAATAGTAGTGAGGTTATCAAAAATGTAAAGGAGAGAATAGCTGTAATTCAGAAAACTTTACCTGAAGGAGTACTTATAGAACCCTTTCTTGACCGTACAAAAATGGTAAATAATGCCATTTCTACTGTTGAGAAAAATTTGATTGAGGGGGCTTTGATTGTTGTCTTTATCCTGGTGCTATTTCTTGGGAACTTCCGGGCAGGTTTACTGGTTGCTTCTGTAATTCCTTTAGCCATGCTTTTTGCAATTATCCTGATGAATACCTTTAAAGTCAGCGGTAACCTGATGAGTTTAGGAGCACTTGATTTTGGTTTGATAGTGGATGGTGCGGTTATTATTGTGGAAGCAGTGATGCATCAGATCTCACATGGCAGCAGGTTTGGAATTCTCAATCGCCTAACCCAGAAAAACATGGATGAGGAAGTAACGAAATCGGCCAGTAAAATGATGAATAGCGCCGTTTTCGGACAAATTATAATATTGATTGTTTATCTGCCGATATTGACCTTGCAGGGTATTGAAGGCAAGATGTTTAAACCCATGGCACAAACTGTTGCCTTTGCATTATTAGGGGCCTTCATACTCTCATTAACATATATTCCGATGATGAGTGCCTGGTTTTTAAGCAAAAAGGTGAAACATACTCCAAATCTATCAGACAGGATTATGTACCGGATAGAAAGGTCGTATCAAAAATTACTCTCGAAAGTTTTACGTTTTCCAAAAGCTGTTTTAGGAACTGTTATCGCACTTTTCATCAGCGCAGTGTTTATTCTTACACAACTTGGCGGAGAATTTATTCCCGCATTGGAGGAGGGAGATTTTGCAGTTGATACCCGAGTATTGACTGGAAGTAATCTTAATACTACTATTGAAAGCACTACGAAAGCTGCACACATACTCAAAACCCAATTCCCAGAGGTTTTAAAAGTTGTAACAAAGATTGGAAGTGGTGAGGTGCCAACTGACCCAATGCCTATGGAGGCAAGTGATATGATGGTCATTCTTAAAGACAAAAAAGAATGGACATCTGCAAAAACCTTTAATGAAATGGCAGAAAAAATGGGTAAAGCTCTACAGGATGTACCGGGAATTACAACAGGATTCCAATATCCTGTACAGATGCGTTTTAATGAATTAATGACTGGTGCGAGGCAGGATGTGGTTTTGAAAATATTTGGTGAAGACCTGGATACTCTGGCAAAATATGCTGACAATCTGGGTAAAATTGTAAATACAGTAGAAGGCAGCCAGGATTTGTTTGTTGAACCCGTTACAGGAATGCCGCAAATTGTTATCCAATATAACCGAGCCTCCATCGCACAATATGGTTTAAAAATTTCTGATATCAATAAGGTAGTCAATACTGCATTTGCAGGACAAAGTACAGGACTTGTTTTTGAAGGTGAAAAGCGTTTCAATCTTGTTGTGAGGCTAAATACTGATAAGCGAAAAGACCTGGAAGATGTCAGAAATTTATTAATACCTACCCCACAAGGAAGCAATATCCCGCTCTACCAACTTGCTAAGGTAGAGATCAAGGATGGCCCGAATCAGATTCAGCGGGAAGATGCAAAGCGCAGAATAGTTGTAGGCTTTAATGCCAGAGGACGTGATGTTCAGAGTATTGTAAACGAGTTGCAGTTAAAAATTGAAAAGCAGGTCAATCTTCCTGCAGGATATTACATTACTTATGGTGGTGCGTTTGAGAACTTAAATGCTGCCAAGCAAAGGCTGATGATTGCCGTTCCGGTATCTCTGCTCCTGATATTTATACTACTATATTTTGCATTCAATTCAGTTAAACATGGCCTGATCATATACACCGCCATACCTTTGTCAGCTATCGGAGGAATTTTCTTTCTGGCGCTAAGAGGAATGCCCTTTAGTATCAGTGCCGGTATTGGTTTCATCGCATTGTTTGGAGTAGCAGTTTTAAATGGAATTGTGCTCATTGCTGAATTTAACAGACTTAAAAGTTCAGGACTTAAAAATCTCAACAGAATAGTACTTATGGGAACAAAAATTCGCTTACGTCCGGTAATGATGACTGCATTTGTGGCATCTTTAGGATTCTTACCGATGGCATTGAGTAGCGGAGCAGGAGCTGAAGTTCAGAAACCTTTGGCAACTGTTGTAATTGGAGGATTAATGATCGCAACGCTGCTGACATTGTTCGTATTACCCATACTCTATATCATTTTTGAAAAAACCGGAAAATCAAAACTGTCGAAGATACCTGTGACCATATTATTGATAATTGCATGTGCAGGGAGCTTCGAAGCTAATGGACAGGAACGAATAAGTTTAAGGGCGGCAATTGATACCGCATTAAAGAATAATTTGTCAGTAAAAAACGAAAAGCTGAAAGCTGAATATCAGCAAAAGCTGATCAGTTCATCGGCTAATTTACCACAGGCAAACCTGAGTACAGAGTTTGGGCAGATCAACAGTATCTACAATGATAACCGTTTCGGCCTCAGTCAGTCATTCAGTTTCCCAACAGTCTATTCCAATCAAAAAAAGGTTTTGAATGAAGAATGGAAAGCCTCTGTTTTAGGCATTTCGTTAAAAGAAGCTGAAATAAAAAGGACAGTTTCTCAGATTTATCACAGTATTGTTATTCTGAATGAGAAGGAAAAACTTTTATTACAGGCAGATAGTATCTATTCCGAATTTGTAAAAAAGGCTAATTTAAGGTTTAAAACAGGTGAAAGTAATGTATTAGAAAAATCCACCGCTCAAAGCCAGCGGGGTGGAATTTTTCTGCAATTAAAAGCTTTACAGGAAGAGATTCAATTAGCGAAACTGCAGCTGGCTTTAGTTCTTAATTCTACGAACAGATTTGAACCAATGGGTAATTCCTTGAGAATGGATCTCCCGCTTATGGTGTCATTCGAGGCATTGGAAGAACATCCACTTTTGAAAATATCTGATCAGCAGAAGATTACCACTGCCGCAAATACCCGGCTGGAGCGGTCAAAATTACTTCCTGATCTGAGTCTTGGCTATTTCAATACAAGTATTCAGGGTACAGGAGCAGATAATTTATTATATTCTCCCTCCAAACGCTTTAATTCAGGCCATATCGGAATTGGGATACCCATCTTTGCCGGAGCTCAGAAAGCCAAAGTAAATGCGTCGAAGATACGTGAGATGATAGCTGATAATGAATACCAGAATCAGCTTCAAACGATTGAAAATCAATATCGAAGTGCGCAATCACAATACGAGAGCTATCTTGAAGCAGCCAATTATTTTGAAAAAAATACCCTGCCAGATGCAAAAATAATCAGTCAGACCGCTGATAAACAATTTATTAACGGCGATATCAATTATCTTGATTGGGTAATGCTGAATAATCAGGCAATAGTTATCCGGAATAATTATCTGGATATCTTAAAAGCTTTAAATGAAAGCATTATTAATCTAAATTATTTAGGATCAAAACAATAAGATCCTTTGAATCCATTATGATTTTGCAACACCCCCAGGGGAATGATTATCAGGTCATGATTGTTACATCAATTTAAAAAACAAAAAAATATAGATGAAAAACTTTATAATAATTTCTGCTCTCTTACTTTTAGCAGCCTGTGGAACCAAGAGTCCTACAGAAGAAGTTAAAGCAGATGCAAAAGCAAATGAAAATTTAGTAAGCCTGACTGAGGCACAGTTTAAATCTGCAGGTATCGTTCTCGGGAAACTGGAAAATAAAAGTATTGCTTCTATTTTAAAGGCAAGTGGTACGATAGATGTCCCACCCCAAAACATGATATCTATTTCAATGCCTTTAGGCGGATATTTAAAGTCAACAAGACTTTTGCCTGGTATGCAGGTTAGAAAAGGTGAAACTATCGCAATAATGGAAGATCAGCAATACATCCAGCTGCAACAGGAATACCTAACCATCAAATCGAAGCTGGTGTTTAGTAAAGCAGAGCTCGAGCGTCAAAGGGAATTAAATCAAAGTAAAGCGAGCAGCGATAAGATATTCCAGCAGGCCCAAATGGATTATAGTACCTTAAGTATTAGCTTAAACTCAATGGCTCAAAAACTGCGTTTAATCAATATTAATCCAAATAATATTTCTGAGAATACTATTTCACGAACTGTTCCTTTGTATTCACCTATCGGTGGAATAGTTTCAAAAGTGAATGTCAATATTGGTCGATTTGTAAATCCATCAGACATAATGTTTGAAATAATCAACCCTTCAGATATACATTTAAACCTGAAGGTATTTGAAAAAGACCTTGTTAAACTTTCTAAAGGCCAAAAACTAATCGCCTATACCAATAATCAGCCGGATAAAAAGTATCCATGTGAGATAAGCCTGATCAGTGGAGATCTCAGTTCAGAGCGAACAGCAGAGGTGCATTGTCATTTTGAAAACTTTGACAAATCATTGGTCCCGGGAATGTATATGAATGCTGAGATCGAAGTAAAAAGTCATGAAACCCTTGCCATTCCGGATGAAGCCATTGTTAGTTTTGAAGGTCTGGAATATATATTTGTGAAAAAGGCAGGTATGGAATTTGAGATGAAGGCAGTTGAAACCGGTGTAAAGGAGAATAAATATGTGGAGGTGCTCAATAGTTCTTCATTTGCTGACAAAGAAATAGTGACAAAAGGAGCTTATACCCTGCTGATGTCGCTTAAAAACAAATCAGAAGAGTAATTTCCGCAATATATATATAAAGGTCCTTAGCATTAAGCTAAAGACCTTTATATTTTAATATTTCAAAAGTTATAAGAGACCTGCTTATCAGGATTCTATGTATTTTCTTCCTTTCAATTTATAAATATCCGATACCAGCTGTTTTAAAGCCGCTACGACACATTCACCAATACGAACCCCTTTTTCAGCAGAAGATTTGGTCGGATCACCGAAAACACCATTGGGTGTCAGCTCCTTCATTGTACGATAAAATGAAATTTTGGGGCCTGTTAACAGGTCTCCGTTAACGGAAGGGAATGACCATACATTGGCTCCCTGCCTGATAAGTGACTCATTGACTAAGTGCGGGGCAATAACCTTCATCAAAGAGGTTTCAAATTCGCAGGCATGACCCGTTCCACCCGGACCTGTTTCTGTGATTTTCAGTAGTTCTTCTTTTGCTACATTCCACCAGGAAGCACCAAGGATATGAGCATGCGGATTCGCAAATCCAAGCTGTTCAATAATAACCTGCATAATGCCCTGATTTCCGCCATGGCTGTTTAACAGAATTATATTATAAAAGCCATGATTTATCACTGATTGTATAATTTCTTTAACAACAGCCGCAAATGTAGTATGGCTCAGCGTAAGAGTCCCGCAAAAGCCCATATGATGATCCGAACAGCCAACAGCGACAATTGGGAGAATCAGAACTTTATCACCTATTTCCTTATTAAGGAGGCTTGAAAAATATTCCCCAATCAATCTGTCGGTGGCCACCGGCAAATGTGCTCCATGCTGCTCAATGGCAGCAATGTTCAAAAGAACCGGAGTTTGTTTATCCAGTGCAGCAAGCTGAACTGATGTAAGTTGATCCCAAAACATAAATTGTCAGATTAGGAAAACAGACCACATTTTTCTTTTATCCTGTGGTCTGTTTTGTGTTAAATTTTAATAAGTCGCCCGTCCCCCAGAAAGATCGAAGGTAAATGCCGTCGAAAAACTTGCTTCCGGTGAAACAATGAATGCAGCTGTAGATGCCGCTTCTTCTAAAGTCCCGCAACGTTTCATCGGAATTTTATCAGTCATATATTTAACCTGCTCATCGGGCAGGGATTCTACCATGGCCGTACGGATTACAGCAGGTGCTAATGCATTGATGGTTACACCTGTCTCTGCATATTCTTTACCCTGTACTTTGGTCATACCAATTACGGCAGCTTTGGATGTAGAATAGGCAAGCATTCCGGCATTGCCTTCCTTTCCTGAAATGGAGGCTATATGAAGAACCCTTCCATAATTATTCTTCAGCATTTTTGGTATAGCATACTTAGAGGTATAAAATGATCCCATCAGATTCACATTCAGAACCAACTGCATATTTTCTGCCTCAACTTCATGACTAAGGATATTTGTTTTTCCAACAATGCCGGCACAATTGACCAGAATATCAATCCGGCCAAAATAATCATTTACTTTTTGGATTGTTTCTGCAACTTCCGCTTCATTCGTAATATCCAAAACATAGATTTCAGACTCTCCTTTTAGCAAATTTCTTGTCTTTTGTAAACCATTGGTATCCCTGTCGAACAAGGCAAGCCTTACACCTTTTTCTGATAATTTAAGGGCAATTGCCTGTCCTAAACCAGAGGCAGCTCCGGTAATAATTCCCACCTGATCTTTAAATTCAATTTTCATTCTAAATATATTTTTGTTTGTAATGACTTATTCAACTAATTCCTGTAAACTCACAGTATCTGATTTCCTGGTCAATAAATGAATGATTGTCCAGGCAAACAGGTAGGTCAATCCGCAAATAATGAAAAGCAGATTATAACCTCCGATTAAATTTCCTGCAGATTTGTAGCTGTCCAGAATATATCCAACGAATAATGGGAATAGCATACCTCCTACCGCCCCCGACATCGCTCCTATACCTGTCACAGAGCTTACTGCCTGTTTCGGAAAAAGATCAACAACCAATGTGAATATATTTGTACTCCAGGCCTGATGGATCGCCAGCGTAAAACTGAGGATCCCGACCACCATCCATGCGTTGGTTGCATATTGAGCGGAAAGTACGGTTAATTCCATAATTGCAAAAATAAAAAGTGCAGTTTTTCTAGCTTTTAACGTCGGCCAGCCTCTTTTGATAAGCCAGGATGAAAAATAACCACCCCCTACACTACCCAAAACGGTCATAGTATAGATGATCATCAATTCAGGGCTTAAATTTGCCATATTCAGCTTGAAAGTTGAAGCGAAATAAGATGGCAGCCAAAACATAAAGAACCAATATATCGGGTCAAGCAAAATCTTGCCGGTAATAAAGGCCCAGGTTTGAGGATAGGTAAAAAGTTTAAACCATTTTATTTTTACAACTTCTACCTCAGCTTCAGAGTCGAGTTTTTGTCCATCATGTATATAATTATACTCTTCCTCTGTTAATCGTTTGTGTTTCGATGGTACATCATAAACATACATCCAAATCAACAGCCAGATAAAACCAACCGATCCGGTAATAATAAATACTTCATGCCAGCCATAATTCCTCAAAATCCAGGGAACAATAAGCAGAGCTATGATGATACCAAAACTGGTACCTGCATTGAATAAACCGGTAGCTAAGGCTCTTTCTTTTCTTGGGAACCATTCTGCGATCGTTTTCATTCCGGCAGGTACGTTTCCTGATTCAGTAAGACCTAAACCAATCCTTGCGAGCCCAAAACCGGTAACACTTCTGGCGGCGGCATGCAACATGCCCATAATGCTCCATGCTGCAACTGAAATAACGTATCCGGGCTTAGTACCGATCCTGTCGATGAACCATCCCCATGAAATTAAACCAACAGCATAAGCCCCTGTAAATGCCATGACCAGAAAGGCGAAATCTGTTTCAGACCAGCTGAACTCTATTTCGAGGGTTGGTTTTAATAAACCCAGGATTTGGCGGTCCAGATAATTGATCGTAGTGGCAGAAACCAATAAGGTTAAGATGAGCCAGCGGTAATTTTTTATTTTTCGGCCAGACATTGAACAGATTTTAAAAAAATGAAAAAATGGACGGGGGCATTTTTAGGATAGCCGACTCAATAATGAGCCGGCTAAACATAAAGGTATATTCAATATAAAGGTTAAAGGTTCAGTTTCTTTCTTCCTGCATCTGTAAGCAGGTTAACACTCCATAAAGGATACCATGTTTGTTCCATAATCACTTTTTTGACCCCGGGAACAGCATATAAGGCCTCCATCATCGTTTTTGAAACACTGGAATGAACAACATTGGAACTATGGGTGAAATATGAACCCAGTGGCCGGCCTCTGTGTGGCATAGCAAGGGTTACTTTTACCACACTACCACGAACTGCTATATCATAAACCAGACCCAGATCGACAATACTGATATCAGATTTATACAGTTGAGGATCTTTTACCAATCCCAAAGCTTCCCATAGAA
>Ga0123337_10001735_pt1 | contig 26975 bp, 28 predicted proteins | sample frozenSSSSmetaG_FD_89792 | JGI IMG/M metagenome (GOLD analysis project Ga0123337, IMG submission 89792) | Glacier valley bacterial and archeal communities from Borup Fiord, Nunavut, Canada, to study Microbial Dark Matter (Phase II) -... | ecosystem: Environmental > Aquatic > Freshwater > Ice >...
ATTCACCATCATTCTGTTCCAATAGCCGACTGTTGCCTACTGCTGCCTATTGAGGCTAGAGGCATATATTAGATAGACATTTCCATAGCTAGACTAGACTCTATTCTACATGCTATTATCACACTTTTGCTTCCGTGCACACAGTCCATCGATACTGTGTTCAACAAATCTAGGTGAGGCTGGAGTGTCAGCCCTTACGGACTTGTATACATACTAGGGCACTAAAAAGAATTATGGAGGTTCGTGCCAACTTCGTCTAATGCTCCTTTGCCGTCCTCTGCCGCAGCCACTGTTGGCCATCTCGCGGTCGAGGGTTCAGTAATTGGGCCGGGTCATAGCCGTAGCCATGAAGCAGCGTTTAGGTCGTGCTAAGGTTTGTAGCCGGAGATGATGGCCTGCGTACAAGCGGTAACTCGCTGCTGGAGGTAGTTCTTGTGGAGGTATTTTGTTTGGAAAGATGCGATTTAATTTACGACAAATGCCTCAAATACCATCGAAGAGTGTACAGAAGTCTCAAATACTATCGATTTCATTGTTTTCGATCTTATACACCATTTGATGGCCGGTCTCGACATAGCTATTCAGCGGTACTAAAAAACCCTCGACAGAACCCCAGCAGATCATCCTGCGCGAACTGATCGACTTCAGAATCTTGGAATAAAATACAATAATAAATATCAAACTACAAAAACAATAGCCGATCTTAATATAACTATTCAACAACTTGAAAAAGCCCTCGCCAGAACCCCAGCAGGTCCTGCCTGTATCCAAGAAACATTTGAAAAAGTTCACGCGGAAATACAACTTCTCTTCTACGAGCGTCATCCAGAGCGTCCTTGACCGGATATTATCTGCTCTAGTAAGAGTGCTTGTTATTAACAGCCTCGGCTTCGACATCCACGATTCTACCACGGTCTCCACTCATCCAGGAAGAGAAGCTGCATAGTCGATTGTCCTCGAGGATAGATTTGCCTTTGACTCCACCACAGACGCCGCTGGAGCCAGCTCATGATACCCCTTTTCAAGTATTCCGCACTGATGGGGAGGACGTACTAGTTCCGGAGATGGTGTCTTTAGTGACTGTTCGATACAGGGACCTTCCGTTCTGCCAAGCGATCGCAGCAACGACACCATCGCTACATGTGCAGATGGATAGGCTATCTCTAACGTTGGAGTTTGTTGAAGTATTCTCTGGCCAACTCTCAATTGCGCAGGCAGAAGATGCTACTGTGTGGACTGAGACTCGTCTAATTCTATACTAAAAACACTAATTACACTATAATTAAGAGGATAATAATATTAAGAAGTATTAGTAATAGTAAGCTAGATAGTTCAAGTATTTTTTGCACTAATATACTTTAAGAGTAGCTAACTGTTTAAGTGGTGTCTACTTATAATTGTTGTAACCCTGAGTCTAACTATTTCTTAAATGTTAAGCTTAAACAATGTCCCCTTCGTCTGCTCAATTAGAGATTCACCGTAAAAGGATGTATCAAATCCATGCTCTTCCAAGTACGCTCTAAACTTTATGTCCTCGCTTTCCAAATCACGTTCTTTATCTGGAATAAGAAACCAGGAAATCAACCCACCAACTAGCGCAAATGCAGCGCCAATAAGAAATACGCCCTGCTGGCCCTTTTGTATATCGGAAAATGAGTCCTGGATGGGTTGAAACACCTGCGTCCCGATAGCAGCGCCGGCCTTGCCAAAAGCTGCCGCAAAGCCAAGATAGTGACCTCGCAGGGGCGTTGGAAAAGATTCAGCCGCGCACAAGAAGGTGGCGACGCCTGGACCCATTTCGCCAAGAGAATTGAAGATGCCATACATGACGACAAAGAGTGGAAAGACGGTCTGGATCGGTTTGAGAGCGCCGCCGAGGATAAACCCCCAGATAGCCCAGAGAACGAAGCCTAGTGTCATAGTCTGCTTGCGGCCGATCTTGTCCATGAGGTAGCCACCAATGATACAGCCTGGGAGATAGAAGCAATTAACAACAGTGCCGTATCCAATATTCTGAACGAGGGTGTTGTCTGGGTTGAATTGAGCGATTATGGTCGAGGAGAAAATACCAAAAGGGTAGGTTACGAAGTCGTAGCAGAACCAAGCGAGAGCTGTTTGAAACATTTCAATACTAATTTTGCAAAAGGGAGACAAAAGACTGACCTGTTCCTAACATTGGTTTCCAGTATAGACGAAGCGCGTGGAGATATGGAATGTTTGCCTTCATCGCATGCTTTCTATATTGGGTTGAGTTGACCATACGCATGCGGAAAAAGAATACAGAGATTGGTAGCTAGGATATTTAGTAAAAATCAATGCTTTTCAATAAATTATACATACCACAATTCCCAGACCGAAGCATATTCTCCATACACCAACTGTGGTGCGCTGATGATAACAAGCCAAGATGATCAAGGCAACAACTCCAGCAACAACAAAGCCCAAATCAATTGCAAAGTCGCAAGACAGAGCAACAAGCATACCGCGTCTACGTCGGAGAGTGGTCTTTTCATCTGATGCTTCGGTTGAGTTTGTACCACAGACTGGATATTCACCTCCAGCCCCGAAGCCCGCAATTCCTCGGGAAACAATCATCATCCAGAAGAGTCCCAGTCCATCTTTACCATGAGATGCAGTTGCGAGAATGATGCCCAGGATCAGAAAGAATGTAGCGAAGACGATGCCTGTGCGGCGCCCGAAATGATCAATTGTCACACCGAAGAAGAGCATGCCAAAAATCTCCCCAATAAGGTAGGAGTTCCACAGACGAGTCTTGATAGTAGAAGAAATAGCATCGGGATAGCTAGAGAGCAGTCAGTAATAATGCAATGCCGGTTTGGTCTGGAGTCTGGTACAGTTCAGAGAAGAGCGGCTGCATGTAGCCTGTGATTTGCGCATTGTATCCATCACTGAACAGAGCAAGGCCGACGACAATGACAGTCAACACACTAGAAACTCTGGTGATGCGATTCACAGTTGCTACTGGCAGTTCAGTTGCAGTTTCGCTATGATAATCCTTCTCCTGATCAACAGAGCCCTCTAATACGAGACTTGGCTGCACTTGAGCAGTGTTCTCCTCTGCGATAGCCATTATACTTTTCCAGTATAATGAGGTATTCCAAAAATAATATGCGGAAAAAAAGAAACAAACGGAGCTGGCACCCTGAGAGAAGTTGAGATAGACCCATGATAAGACAAGGCCAGCATGATAAAAAATATGTAGAAGCAGGTAACATGCCTCTATCACTGGTCGTGATTTATCCCAACATGACGCGTCAGACATCACAAATCCAGCGCAGCGCCGACTGTCATAGAGTGCAAGACTGTCCTATAGCGGGAGTTGAGGCCTTACACGTGCCAAGAATTATTGTTGTCAGCAAGTGAGCCGGTGCAATCAGCGCACATGACAGCTGTTTGGATAGGGACTGGGTTGCAAGACAAACTTGGGTACCCGTGGAGTTGGAACCAGGTTGGTTAATTGGATCCGTCTTTATATTATCAAGAACTATCCTAATCATCTGCAAAAGGCGAAGTACTCGTCTTTGGATCTCACCTAGCACATCGCAGCGGTCCCAACACAAGTCTCACAGACCGCAAAGCCATATACGCAACCTATAATTGTGCCCGGGAAGGCGATCTTCATGATATATACTATGAAGATCGAGCTAAGCTCTGGCCACCCACACATCTAAGGAAACAGGGCGAGAAGTACGAGGAAGGGGCTATGAGGTATGGTTATGGGAGCCCGATGCTGAGTGTTGAGACGGGCAAGCAATTTGTTGTCTGAACTACAAGTTATATCAACTTTGAGTCTATTTAGTCTTAAAATATAGCATGAAAGACAAAATGTAGCAATGCTATATACCAACTATACAAGTGCAGATAGCTTTTGCTGCTGTTCAATGTGCCGTCTAATCATCTCTCTATAGGAACTTGCCCTTGGAGTCTGACTAGTAATGCCTATCACCTTGGACAAATCATCCCATTTCCTCAGTCTAAGCATTTCCTCCTTCAGTGGATTATGCTCAAACTCCTCAAGATCGTGGCCCTGGAATGGCCCCCCTTGAAATTCCAGGCTTTTCTTGGACGCATCTGATAAAGAATCATAGTAAAATGCATCCACAGCGGTTAGATATCTAAAAGAAGCATCAGCATTAATATATCTAGAATCCTTGAAAGAATGAATCTCGGATATTATGTTTTAGACCGCGCACCTTTTTGCTGCAACATGGCTACCCACAAGTCGACACACACTCTCGCCAAACCCGAGTAAACGGAGGTATTCCTCCCCAATCTTCTCGTGGCCAACTCGGCCTACTGATATCTCGCCAATCGACATCCTCAAATCCGTGGCTTCATTGATGGGCAGAAATTGGCCAATGTCGTGTAGTAGCGCAGCGATAATGGTCTCATCAGGAGTTCCTAATTTACTCAAGTATTAGAATTTGGGTAGGCATGAATGAGACACTCTGGAAATGCGAAATAAATGAAGGTTGAAGGTCGACCAACGAACCGAATTTGATCCCATAATGGGCACATTGTAGGCAGTGCTCGAGTTGGCTGACGGACTCGCCAATGTAGTCGTCGTTGCCTCGCTCTTCGAGCAAAGTGATAAGGTCTTGAGCAATAGTGTCTGGAGACAACATGGTTGAATTTGAGGGGATACACATTTAGCTAATCCACTTGCAGCTAATCTCGGAGAATGCAATCTTTGAAAGGTACAATTGTAAGAGATGATGAGGATTTATGAGAACTTTAGAAGGGCTTCCATATGACATTACCCACAGCTGACGATTTTCCTACAGTCCGCCATTGAAGGACTTCCGACTTCCGACTTCCGGATGAGTGTTCGACTCGGTAAATCCACGTCACGAATACGAATAGCATCCTCACACTGCTGAACTCGACGCTGACAGTTATCAACAAGGTATCACAAGTTATCACAAGTTATCACAAGTTATCATTTTAACTTCTCAATTAGGTGGGTACCTTAGTCTGTTGGTGTGCCGCGGCTTTGCGTCAACCACGTGGCAAGGACAACTTGTCTTGAGATCAAAGGAGCGAATGAAATGACGGGAGTATCGTGCATGTCATGTCAATGTTATCATCAATATTCATCGAGAAATTTGCTATTTGCTTTTCGTTTTTCGCTTTATGGATCTCAAAATCACGTCGGAAGTTCATCTCTCGATCCATCGTCTCAGCCTGGTAAGCAATTCCTCGTCGAGAAAAGTGTGAAAAGCGAATAGCTTCAGAGAGAAGAGAGAAGAGAGAAGAGAGAGTGAGAGAATTGGAGAGGGTCGCGACGATCATGCATCACTTGTATCATGACCGATCTATGTACCCGCATGTACCTTGCATGTACTGTGGTGTACGCACCCTCTGTAGTGAAGGGTAGAGGTAGAAAGCCGAGTTTCCACCTCCCCTTCTTTGGCTCTTTGTACAGGACAGCACGATAAGAGCGAGGTACAACCGTGCAGGCAAGGAGACTTCGGGCGTACTTGTTAATCTCTCACCAAACAGGATTTTGAGCTCGTCAATAGGTCCCGTGAGTGCTTAGATACTTATATTTCAAAATTCGTAGAAACTCCAACATCACATCACAACCCCTTGTTGCAAATAGTCACGAAGATAGCGCAGCAGAGTAAAAGATGAAATACAAAAGAATGGATTGATTGAATTGAACTATCTAACCTGTGGAGCTCTATTTGTACTCAAATAGAGCGTTTGATAAACGAGTGTTTTCATGAGGGAATTGGTCCCTCATGCATCCCCCCTTCCGTGAGCCGTCTGGCCCGTCTCCTTCCCGTGAGCCATTTTCTCACGGGATCTATCACCAAACGGAGGATTCATACGGTGAATCCTTCAGGGTCAATTGGGTGCCCCGAAGGAACCCACCCTATTCAACACCCCTTTCCCCACGCACGCGCAACCACATCCCTCTCTCACTTCCCCGCCCTCTGCCCATACGCCTTCGTCGCATACTCCCCGCGATGCACAATTAAATCCGTCGGCTGATAATCAAACCTCCCACTTAGATAACTCTCTAGGATCCTCTTCGTCCCCGCCGCATACCGCTTCTGCGCATCCACGCTCGTCCCGCTCATATGCGGCACCATCGCGTTCCCACCACCCCACGGATTCTTCGCATAGCGCAGCACGTGCTCCTTCGGCGCGGGCTGCGGGTACCACACGTCGCCGCCGTACCCCCTCAGCTGCCCCGATTCCAACGCCGCCGCGACGTCCTCCTTGACCACAATGGCGCCGCGCGCCGTGTTCACGAGCCAGGCCCCGCGCTTCATCTTCGCGATGAGCGCGGCGTTGAAGAGGCCGTGCGTCAAGGCGTGCAGCGGGCAGTTGATCGTGACGACGTCGCACTGCGCGAGCATATCCTCTAATGTGTCGACTCGGCGACAGCCAAGCTCCTTCTCCATCTCCGCCGACAGGGGCTGGTAGTCGAAGTACAGCAGCTCCTTGCAGTCAAACCCGCTGAGGCGGCGGAACACACGCTGTCCAATGCGGCCGATGCCGACGCTGCCGACGACTTTGCCCTCGAGGTCGTACTCGTTCTTCGCGACGGATGCGACGTTCCAGTCGCCGGCGGCGATCTGCTCGTGCGCGGGCACGAAGTTGCGGACGAGAACGAGGATTGTCATGAGGACATGTTCGGCGACGGAGACGACGTTGGAGCCGGTCACTTCGGCGACAGTGATGCCGCCGTTGGTGAGGTTCGCGGCGTCCAGGTCGACGTGGTCCGAGCCGATGCCGGCGGTGATGGCGAGTTTGAGGTTTTTGGCTTTGGCGAGACGCTCCTTAGTCAGGTACCCGGGGTGGAAACTAGGGGAGGTTAGCTAGAGGGATTGCGATGCGGATGAGAAGGGGAGGGAGGACGGGAGGCGGACGGTGTGGTAATGATAACGTCGGCATCGACGAGCTCCCGATCGAACGTCGAGTCCTCACGGTCCTTGTCCGATGTAGATACAAGCGTATGGCCCTGCGCCTCGAGCCACGGGCGCAAGCCGAGTGCATTCTCCTTGGTACCTGTGCATCGTCAGCCTCTCCTCCTCCTCTGTCGTGTTTGTTGACGCCGCAGCCTCGTCCACTTATGACGTAGGTCGCCGATAAGCTCGAAATCCGGGGTAAATGACCCTTATCGGCGGGGTGCCGGATGCACGGAGGGAGTCGCGACTGACCTAGCAACTCTGGGAAGTCTTGGGCATCCTTTCCTCCTGTTTGTGGGTTCAGCATCATTTCAACGTCAACGTCAAGTGGCTGGATCATGAGAAGAGAGGGACGCATACCATCGTACAAAACAGCGAGCACCTTGACCTGTCGACGTTGAGCTGCCGTTAGCCATCTGGTCTGTGTCTTGGCGCCGCTCTGCCGTAGCGCAGATGCAGCAGTGCGCGCAGGGAGGCGTGAAGAGGCACGGAGGAGATCGAAAGAGCGTGCAAATACCATTGTGAATATAGCTGTTTTATAAAGTTGCTGAACGTGGTGTTGGGGTAGATAGAGATGGTGATGGCTTATGTATGCGTGCGAGGTAGGTGAGAACTGCAACGGGAGAAAGGGATTAGCAGGAGATATATACAACAAATACAATATAACAAAAAGGTAGGCTTAAGCCTAACTGAAGTCTTACAATTGCTGCGAAAGTACTAGTTGCACTGTGTCTCCTCTGCTATGGTGTAAGAGTGAAGGTGGAGTACAAGAGCTATGTGAAAGGCAGGTCTTGGGCGACGAATAGCCAACCTTTTATAGTTTATAGGTGCCTACTCTCATATCCAGAAGAGAGGGGAAAAGAGGGGATGTCGATCCTGTACAGCCATTCCGTGGTACCGTTTACCGTTTACTCCGCTTCCAGTCGTGGATATCCGGCTTTCTCGTGTCCCTTCCCTTATGCATCTGCGTCACCATCATCTGATGCTGCGATGCATCATGCTGTCACAGTCTCACTCTGGCGTCCGTCTCTGGGCTGGTTGTGGTCTTCAATTGAAGCTAGTTGTAGGCTCTCCTAACCCCTCCCGACCCCTGTGCCTCGAAATTCCTCCCTCCATTCACTATGCTATGGCTGTGATTTCCCCTCGTTGTATATGGCGAGGGTGAGGTGAGACTACTCCAGTTTTGGTACCGAGCGACTTCGAAATTACTATAAGAAGTTTAGATACCATATGTACCATCCCTAAATTTAGAAATTAAACAGTGTACTAAGACTATATTTTAGTTTTATATATAGAGCAATAAGTGTGTAGATATTCGATCATTTTTATCACTTACAGTGTAGTATGTATGTACGTATGTACATATCTTTCCTACTTCGGCCAAGCACCAGCATTACCCCACTCTCTTGGCAACGCCCTCTCGATCCAGCGCCGGCCGACGCAGATGCAGATGGGAACATCACAGACTGCCGAGTCCCTGCCACCCATGGCATTTCCCCAAATGAAACGCACGCATTGCCCAATTGCGACCCGCGCGGTACGCTCGTACCTTATTCCCACCCGTGAGACGCTCGATGATGGGATTTGGAAGAGTGGAGAGGGGTATGACGTGATATAAGCCGCACTCGGTGGAGCGGGAAGTGGGGATGGGACAGCGGCAATAGGATCGAGCGGCATACGTCTCGTGCGCCTCAGCGATGGAGGCTGGAGAGCATCTCAGTGAGCCGGTGAGGACTGAGACGTGGATAGTCCTTCGGCAATTCGCTCAGACTGATTCGCATGCTGTGTGATTCCACGAATTCACATCTACAAATGGATATCGCGACCCTGGATTCGTGCAGCACAGCAGGCTACTACAGCTTGTCCCCTGTATCCAGGTTCCCGCGCTCTCCGGGCGCAGGTGCAGGCTCAGGCTCGTCGCGCCAACAAGCCACCGACCTACCCGGCCCCGTGCCACGAAACGTAAACCCAACATCTTCCGCCTCCTCCTCCCCCTCAAGGACCTCCCTCCCATCAGGCACATCCTGCCAAATCTCAATCCTCCCCCACCACCCCTTCGCATTCTCCCTCACAAACCTCGCAACCCTAACCGCCTGCTCCGTCCCTGCCACCTCCATCAACAACACCCTCGCCCCCAGCCCCTCCGCCCTCCTCACAATGGCTGGATAGAACACGTCCTCGGGGCGCATCTGCTGCTCATCCCCCGCGCTGGGCACCAGCGCCAATTTCGGCTCAAAGTTGCGCACCGAGCGCTCCGTATCAACGTCGAACCCCCGCTGCGAGATATACGGCGGGTTCGCGGTCACGACGTCCGCGCCCTGATCGCCGTACCACCAGCCGCGCTCCTTGCGCGCCGCGGCGGCTTCGGCTGCGAGGGCCGCGCCAGAGAGGAGGATGTTGCCGGGCTCGAAACGCACTGGGGTCGAGTCTGACACGGACGGGAAGTTGTGGGCTAGGTTGCGGCGGGCGAGGGAGAGCGCTCTGGTTGAGATGTCGATGCCCGTCACGGTGACGGGGAGTGCGGGGCGCAGGATCGCGTACATTAGCAGTGCGATGCAGCCCGTGCCGGTGCAGAGGTCGAGGATGTAGATGGGTTTGCGGGCGGAGAGCGTCGAGAGCAGAATGTGCGCGAGGCGGATGGTGTATGATTCCGTAGCTTGCCTGTTAATGACCACGAAGCATTAGTCGCAATTCCCAAAATCCCTACCCACCCCATCCCATGCCATAAAACAGGGCATACCGTGGAATCAACACCCCCTTCCTACACAACACATCCAAGTCCCCAAACGGCTGGGACCCGAGCAGATACTGCAGCGGCACGCCCGTCGCCCGCTGCCTGCACAGATTTACCACGCACCGCCGCCTCAGCTGCTCGGGCACATCCTTCTCATCGCCGAACCTCCGCACGAGGCGCTCATTCACATGCTCCCGCAGCCAGCGCAACTCATTGTGCGCAGACGGCAGATCGCGACACGGCCGCAGCAGCAGCGCCAGTAGCGGATTGATCGTCCGCGCATGCCGCAGGAGGGCGTTGGAGAGGCGTGGCATCAGCTATGTCATATCATACCGTAGCATCAGTCGCACAATCCCATCGCCCTAGAGTATTTTGTCGCTGAGCTGTTTGCCAGACGTGCGGTCGGCGTCGTTGTTGGTTGTCGGCGACTCGACGGTGAAGCTTCTTCGCCTTAATTTCCTGGGCAACGCGCCAAAACGCGCTTTCTTCCCGGGACTATGTATGCCAAGACAGCAAACGCGCGGTGACGTAGTATTTCCGGATCGGATCTGATAAGATTTTATTTATCCCGAACACCGAAAGCCGCAGGGTTGCATACGTACCTACAAATATCCATTCTCCTTCCTCTTACTCCTCCTCTCTTTCTCATCCCACAGTCATTAATTCCAATGTCCCTTCGCCGACTCCTGCGGCCCTCCTGGCGCGCGCTCAGCTCCTCAGCCTCGCTGCCGGCGTCACGGCGGTTGAAGAGCCACAAAGCAGCATCCGCGCCCTTCCCAACCATCCCCTCCTGTCCGAGTCCAAGCTGCAGCTGCGCGCCCATGCCCAGCTTCCCAGATGGCCTAGAGATTGACCACAGCAAGCGCCTGGACGGTACCATGGCGTCCTATGCCGAGCAGCTGCTCGTCTGCACCGGCCAGACCGACTGGGTCTCGCGGATCGAGGAGGAGAACGGGGGCGAGAATCTCGTTGCGGACGTGAAGGAGCTCGTGGGGCGGGGTGGGATATATGCAGACGTCCGTCCCCTTCCCATTTCCTTCCTCTATTTACTTCTACTCACCACAACCAAACACAAAACCCTACTAACCCCCCCCCAGCCTTATCACAACACTCCCCTAACCATCTCCTCCTTCCTTCCCACCCCGCTCCCCCCTTCCCTTCACTCCCCCCTCCTCCCCCCGTCCACCCCCACAACCTCCGCCTACCTCCTCCCCAGCTTCCTCTACCTTCCCCTCATCCCCCGTACCGCCCCCGCCCTCCAAGCCCTGGTAAAGGGCTACCTACAACCCCCCAACCTCCATCCCTCCCACTCCGCCCTATCCCCCATCCACCGCGACCGCCTCCGCCGCTCCCTCCTCTACCGCGCTCTCCTGCCCCCGGCCCAGGAGGTTCATGACATCGTACTCCTGATCTGCGCCCACGGCGGCCGCGACGCGCGCTGTGGCATCCTGGGCCCCGTTCTCGCTGAGGAGTTCAGGAGGGCGCTGCCGAGGGCGGGGGTAAAGGTGTTGGACGGTGCGGTGCCGCTTGCTGCAGATCCAGCTGAAGACATTTCCGCCAAGCCCGACGACATGACCGCACGCATCGCCCTCATCAGCCACATCGGCGGCCACAAGTTCGCCGGCAACGTGATCCTGTACATCCCGCCGTCGGCGCGGCTTCCCGGCGGCCAAGGCGGCGATGGCAAAGGTGAGCCGCATCCGCTGCGCGGGATGGGGATCTGGTACGGGCGCGTCGAGCCGAGGCATGTGCAGGGGATTGTGGAGGCGACGCTGGTCGGGGGGAAGGTGGTGGAGGAGCTGTTCAGGGGTGGGGTGGAGAGGGAGAGGGGGGTGTTGCATCTGCCGCTGGGCGCGTAGTGCTATTATCTGCCGTGGTAGGAGCGGGGAACGAGGGATAGGAGTGGATAGAGAAGGGTGCGTTGTAGCATCATATATGTATTTATACAACAGGACAAAGGAGTGCACATAGAGCAAGCAGAGCCTATATACCAATCGAAGATCTTTTCGCGACCCATCACAGGTCCAAGCAGGATATACAAGCACCACAGGCCAGTTCAACGGTTTTCATATTCCATATCCTCTAAAGTAAAAGTAAAATGGGTATAACCTCGACACAACCTCCCCAACAGACATTACTCCGACAATGCAAATGCCATATCTTTACCTTCCCATCTCCATGATTTTCGCCTCTCCGCTTTTCCTCTATCATGAATATCTGGCCCGCATCTACCATTCCCCATCGTTGAGTAAACTACCTCATACACCATCCCTTGCATTACACACCATCCCCATCCTCATCCCCTGATTAGCCCTTCCTAAAACCCCTCTTCATCTCCCCAACCCTTCCCAACCCACCAAACCCCTCCTCCCCTCCATTACTCCCCCCACCCTGTCCACTAACCTGCCTCACCCGCTTATAGACATTATCCACCCACTTCCTCCTCCCCTCATCTAGCTCTCCCTTGCGTGCCACCGGTCCCGCAGCGCCTAGCCGCACCTCCTCCCCCTCCGGACCCACACTCAGCGCCTGCCGGGACACGGAGCGCACCACCGTCTGCGCCTCCCCTGGCGACACACCCCCCTTCAGCATCGCGCTGGTAAACGGCAGCGGCGTCGACGGCAGCGGCGTCGACGGTGACCTCAGATTCCTCTCTGCCCCCACCCCGCCAGCCCCCTCCGATTTCCTCCCCCCACGCTTCCTTACCTTCAAACTCGACCCGGGGCGCTCCATCGCGCTCCCTGGCCGACTCACCGGGCTCGACCACGCACTACCCGCATTAGCCGAGCGCAAAAGTGCGGGCGCGGGGCTCATTCCGCTGCCGCCCTTGGGGAGTTCGACCGTGACCTCGCCGCCTCTATCAGCGCGCCGCCCATGATGGCTCGCGTACTCCTTCAAGTACTCGCCCAGATCCGCCCACCCGCCGCCGACCCTGACCATGACCCTCTCGCCGCTTGCGCCCACCAGCCGCACGAACAGCTTGATCGGCGGCTGGTCGTCGTTGCGCGAGAGGTAGTATATGCCGGAGTTGTTCTGCTGGCGCGGCCGCGGCGTGCGGAGCTGTGCTGGCGCGAGCGTGAATGCTGGGGTGGAGGCGCGAGAGAACATGGTGGGTCGGAGGGATGGACTGAGCGATGCCCGGGAGGGTCGCTTCTTGATCACTTGTCTGGGCTTGGCGGGCGGATTCTGGTCCATAGGCGAGGTGCTGAGAGCGATTTTGGCGGGAATGGTGCCGAGGATCTCGCTGATCTGTTGTTGGAGTTGGTCGTCCGAGATCTTTGCAGGGGCGTATTGTGGGGATGCCAGGACCACCTTGACGTTTGATAGGAATGGAGCCTCTACTATTGATGAATTCGCAGTAAGTGTGTCAGACTGTTCTGGAAAACTCGACTCCATCTCCACAGTATTTTCTCGAGTAAACTGACGACGACTTGACATTGGTGGAATGGGTGGAGGAGTACTCTGTGGACTGTAATCCTCTTCGATACTCTCGTAGATCTCTATGCTCTCATAGATTCTCGAGCGGCCCGCTGTTGGTGACTCAAGATTAAAGTCATCATCCGAGACCAAATCCTCGATGATACGTGGTGATTCCAACACAATGCTTCGATTCAAGACTGAGAGCTTGTTTGGCGATCCAGCGCGGCTATGAGTCTTGGTAGTGACATCATTTGCAGCAACTGATGCAACGCTGTCACGACCTGGGATATCGATTTGCTTTGGACCTGGAGACATTCTTCCAACAGCGCCAATGGCTGGAACTAACCGATCCGCGAAGGTATCGTCCATAGAATAATCATCATCGCGATATTCTACCGGGGGACTGGATAGATCGCCATCAAGGTGATCGTTCTTTGGCGACTCTCTCTCGCGTATTTGAGACTTCGCAGCATCATCGACAGCAGTAAATATATTGCGGGCATCAAACGTTTGCAATGGCGCGATGCGGTTTGGTATTTGAGGCTTAGTAAAATCTGGCCAATCTCCACGTGTCTTGACGGGGGATATCATAGGCTTGTAGAAGCCTACCGGCTCAGCATTATAGACCTTTGGGCTAGGATCCGATGGAGAGTAACCGGAGATGAGAGAAGTATGTGAAGTATATGATAGTACGCGGTTATTATACAGAGCGCCATCCATATCTGCAGTGACCGAGCCGGAAGACTTTTCCGGTGTAACTTGGGATTCTTCTTCGCAAAGAAGCACTGGCTCGTCGATTTCCCTTGACTTGTTGGTTGGAGGAGAATGTAGCAACGGTTTGCACTCGACGGCTTCAACAACCTCTGCCGGTTTGGAGAATCGATTGACGCCCTTCTGAAGTCTGTTTGGCGATCTCTCAGGCGTCTTTGGAACTGCCATCTCCTCATAACACCCAAGATCAGTACTTTTCTTGACTGGCGACGAGGGTCTGGAATCGTTGAATCCCGGGTTTGTCACGGCGACTGCGCGTTCCGGTGACCCAGACCATCTTGATTGTGACCGACGTCTATGCAGAGGGCCTTTGGGGCTTCCGTCATCCCCACCACTCTCTGACGATCTCGACCAGGTTCGCGCCTTCTTCAACTTCTTTGAACCGCGTGGATGACCTCCATCATCCAGAACAGCCTTCTTAGAAGCACTAAACGGCTTCTTTGGACTGCGCGGACCGCCTCCATCCTCCAGAAAGCCCCTCTTCGAAGGGCTATCCAGTTTCTTCGTAGGACTCATTGGGTAAACGTTCTCATCATCATAATATCGCATGACAACCGGCTGATTCGATGGCGACATAATCGCATTCGCGACGCACGAATCAGACATCGGTGGCGGCGTGCTTGGAGCCCCTGGCGTAGGCGGTGCTGATGAAATCTTAGGTTCATCAGTGAACGGACCGGAAATAGGAGCAGATGCATCAAGCTGCGTCTCATTGTTACTCTTTGCAGGACGTGCTTGTGCTAGTTCTAGGTCGGGTTTGGAATTGACCTCCGATGGCAGATGGCCCGAAGGCGAGAACACATCGCGAAACTTAATAGTTTCAAAGGATTCCGATCCTATCATGTGCAGACTTGCTGGGCTTTGATGATTATCCATGATATTGACTTCTTCAGCTGGCCGTACGCTTGACGACCGCAAGATCACATTATCCGCAAATAACAGAGAGCGTTCATCCGAGTTGCCAAACAAATCTTGAGATCTCCTTTTGCTTGGGCTCGGTCCAAGCGATATCGAGGAGGATCTAGAACCGGGAAATGCAACCACAGAGTTCCTCCCGCTTCTGAAAGAGGGGAATATTGGCGCGGGAGATGAAAGCTGCGAACTTCTTCTTAAAAGAGGATTTCCGAGGCCTGGACTATCTGGAACGTTAAAGTCCTCGAAGGCCATGGAATTTCGGCCAGTACTGATTGGAAGAATTGGGGATGACGGTAGAGAATTGCGAGGAGATATGGCAGGAACACCGCTGTTAAGGTAAAACGGTCGAAGACTTGGACTTGGTGATGCTGGTAACTGTGGCAGTCTGGAAAACATGGAAGGCGAAATGGGAGAGGATGGCCCACTAGAAACCCGATAGGGAAGAGGAATCCTTGGTGATATCTCGCTAGTTCTAGAACTGGTGATGCTTCTTAAATCGATTTCCTTTGATTCCGCAGGAATATTTATGTCAGTGATGGGAACATCGAGGCCTGATCTGCCGTCATTAACAGGACTTTGAACAGGATGCGATTCTTTCTCCGGGAGCACCTCAGAGGGTGCGTCAGGCAGTGCTGATACTTCGCTGGCGATCAAAAGATGAGGTTTTACATCTTTGTGGCAGTCTGCTACTGCTGCTGCAGCCACAACTTCAGTGATCTGCCCAAAATCTTGGCCATCAGCAATCCCGATAATGGTAAGGTCTGCATCTGCATCAAACCGTGGTAATGTGAGTTCAGGGTCCAGGGTTGAATCAACAGGAACCGAGGCGTCATTCTTGTCATTAGCAGTGCTGGCGTGTGGGACAGTGGCAGTTCCAGTGTCTGTAGGAATATCTCGAGCTGTGTCTGCAACTGGCGGCTCAATAGAATCTCGCTCACTACCAGACACCGACACAGACTCCAGCACCTCCTCTTTCATCACCAGTTCGGCCTCCTGCTCCCTCTTTCTTTCAGCAATCTTCTGTGCCCACTCTGCCTCTAAGATGGCCTTCTCCGCAGCAACAGCCCAATCACCATAATCCGTCTCAATGGCCTCCATCTGGTCCAGCCACTCTTCCGGAACGGTATCCTGTCTCCCGTCCAGGCGATCAAGCATGGAGTCGATCTTTTTCCCCGCAACTGCGACACGTTCTTGCAGAACTCCTTGTATGACCTTATAAGCCGTGAGCGAAAGTCCGGGCTTCGCATCACGATCTGCCGAATCATCCATATCGATAGCTCTAGATGGGCTCCTACCGTTGAGCGATTTCCAGGCCGACCGCAGCGTGATCTCCGCATCGGCCAGACTGGCCAGTGTTCGAGGCACATCGCGCAGAATATCGATGCGCACGAACCAGATGTTGAGAAGGGATGTGAGACGCGACAGCTTCGGGAGGGCCTGGAGCACGGTGTGTATGATCAATTCGGTAAACGGGTCGAGGTGTGTATACGTCGACGATGTTGGTGTGGTGGGTGTAGTAGGCATGGAAGGTTCTCCGCTCGACGACGGCCTGGCGTCCTTAGCCACCAGCGCGGCAACCTTGGTCTTGATCTCCTCGATATCCAGATCATCCATATCATCCAGTATTTCCCCGATCCTCTCCTCATAAAGCTTCACGAGCGCCGCCGGCAGGCTGCCCCAATACACATCCTCGTCCTCGTCCTCCGCCTCCTCCTTCCTAACCCCACCATGCAACTCTCCTTCGACCTCCTCCCCGCTTCCACCCATCGCCCGTTTCCCCTCCGGCATCACAAACCCCTTCGACCCCTGCTTTGGCCACATCCACGCACCCACCTCATTCATCCACTCCTCAATCTTCTTACTCGCCACGGCCGCCCTGATCCCGAACTGCCTCTGCTCCTGCCCCGCCGCCTCAATGCTCTCCTTCAGCTCGCCATCCGCATCCACAAACTTCTCCAGGATCTTCGCCGCCGACAGGTCCGCAAACATGGCGTCCGTGATGCGCGTCCGCGTCGGGCTGCGGCTGTGGCGCGAGGGCGAGCGCGGGCGCAGAGGCAGAGACGGCGGCAGGATCAAGGCATCAGAGGCGGAGTCGAGGAGCGAGACGCGCGAGAGGCTGCGCTGGTGGGCCATTTTGGGTGCGGCTGCGAAGGTCAGGTGTTCTCGAGCTGAATGGTGGGGATTGGGGAGCGGAGCATGGTGGGAGAGAGAGGTCGCCGCCGTTGCGTTTCTGAGGTCGGCAAGTTGGGGATTCTAGCGATCGAAGACGTGGATCGTGGGTGTTCGAGGATTCTGTTTGATTCCGTGGGACTGAGACTGAGACTGAGACTGAGACTGAGATGCGGAGGGAGCAGTGATGCTGGATATTGGCTGAATGGTTCGATCACGGAAACGAGATGAGTGAGGGTAAGACACTGCTATCACATATGTCACATATGTCGCATATCAAACTGGAAGAAAGCAAACGAAAAACGGAGCAGATTGCGAAAGACGGCGTCGAAGAGTAAACAAGGCGAAGTGCCTGTTTGATCTCCATCGCTGCTGCCCTGAAATTGTTGGACGTTGGAATCGAAATGACGATCGCGGTAGCTCTGATTATTTTAAGCTCACGCGATCATTGGATGAGCGGCGAGGCTGTGAAATGAGTTGCAGCCTTGCCCCTTTCCTAATGACCGGCCACAGCCAAAATCTAAATACCACAGAGAATATATTATCAGATAACATATATAGTATTAATATAATAGATTTAAAGAGATTTAATTTGCATATTCATTTAATAAATATCATCTACTCTAGAGCCTATGCAGACTCTGTAAATGGTCAGGCTCTTATATCATCGTGGAAGATCCTAAACATAATACAATAATTTATCATATTTAAAATCATCAATCTACAGATATAACGGCAATTGTATTCAACATGAAGATACAAGCAGAATGGTTATTCATAATTATTTAATCTAATTTTGCACAGCTTGTGTGTGATAAAGGCTCAAAGAGCTGGACATTCATGCATGGAATCATCCATGCATAATCCGAAGATTCCCTGATTCTCATAATAGTGAGAACCCTCCGGTGCCTACGCCTAGGCCCTGCATTCATTCAACAATATACACCCCCTATCCAATCCTGTACCAAATCGCCTCCCAACTGTCCTAGGGTATCCCTATACAAAATCCTACCAAATGCTTTTCAAACTCCAGATCCGATCCAGCCTCCATTCTCCATTATTGAACCCAATACACCTCCCTACCATCTTCCCCCTCGCCCTCGCCAACCCATATCCCCAAACGCCCTCCACCTTCCCCAACTCCACCGGCTTGGGCAAAAAACCATCCATCCCCGCATCCCTACACTCCTTCTGCGCCTCTGCACCCACGACCGCCGTAACCGCAATAATCGGTCTCCTCCTCTTGAGCCTCCCCTCCGTCTCCATGCGTCTGATCGCGCGCGTCGCCGCAATCTCGCCCATCTTCGGCATGCTCCGATCCATCAATATCGTATCGATAGCCACGTTCTGCGCTAACACCGCCGCCATCGTTTCTTCCCCGTCGTTAGACGTGATGACGCGGTCGTGCAGCGAGGTCAGCATTCTTTTTATGCCGAACTGACGGTTGATCTGTGTTGAATCGCTGCCAGTCTCTCCTAGTCGTCGCCACTCCCTCCGGAAGACAGGAGGAAGAACAACAGACAGGCTTACGGGATTATCCTCGACCAGCAAAATCAGCGGCCCCTTCGACACCTCTACAACTGGCGCCCCACTCACCGCAGCCAACCGGTCCTCAACCTCGCCCTCCAGCGCCGTCGTAAAACTCACCGCCTTCCCCGCCCCCTCCGGCTGATGCGCCATAGCAACCGCCTTCCGGATCGCATGCCAGATCATTGGCCTCTGTCAGATCACGAAATTCGGCGCGCTTTTGATCCTCGGAAACTCAAGCACCGTCCACTTATCCTGCTGCAGCAGCCGTTCCAGCAGCACCGGGTGCGCTGTGAGGGCGTGCATGCCGTCCCAAACGAATTCGAAGTTCCCCTCTGGGAGATCGGAGAAAGATGTCGCAATGACGGGACGGAAATGCAATTTCTCCCACGCGATCCGCAGGCCCTCGACTAGGAACAGCGACTGTGGCGCATCCGGAGCAACGACAACCATCAAATCCACCTCCATCTCCTCGTCGTCATTCCGCAGCAGCATCATGATCGATTCGCAGACATCTCGAATATCCAGCTCCACTGGATGGCTCAACGCTCCGCCGCTGGAATATACGATGGGATGGATGGGGGCGTAATCTCGCGTGGTTTCAACGTCCGCGGACGTTTTGCCACATCAGTCCTGCTCTCTTGACAAGTTGATACAATGCCCTCGATACTTAGCAAGTAGTAAGGGTGGCATATCGATCCTCCCAACGAGCCATATGATCCGATAAGCCAAGACTCCCCTCGCACTCCAATGTTGTAGAGCTCTTAGGCATGAAATTACTCGATATCTCGTGCTGAATTGGTTGTATTTTATCCGAACGCTCAAAATCGATCAGCATTAACTTGCTTGTCTTTGGATCACGTAGCACATTCGCCGGCCGAATATCACCATGTAGTATGCCCTTATCTAGCAATCTCTGCTCCATCTCGAGAACGTTTTCCCTAGCGGCCTCATCTAAATCAGAGAGAGAGTTGCCCTTCAACGCTGTTCCTCCCCATGACATAAACAGCATGCGCACAATATAGACTCTTAGGTCCAGGTAGTACGGGCGGTCTAGATCAACACTACCTAGATACACCGGGATATACGTGCCTTGAAGAGATTTTAAGCGTCTATAAACTTCGGATTCACGATCAGCTTGAGGAGTAAATGCTTCGACCGTTCCTTTCGCCACGAAGGTATAGCCATGAGATATTAAGGTCATCTTAAATAGTGCGCCGCGAGCGCCTTGCTTCCCGAGCGGCTGGCAACCTTCGTCAAGGGTTCTTTCTAGTTGTCGACACATTCGCCGCATGAAGCCCCTATGATCGAAAGTATGGCGGTTGTCGGTCCCAGACCTCCGATGAGACGTAACGTTGGGACATGCCTCGTCGAGGTAGCCCCTCGTGACAATACCTAGTAAACAGGTTTGTGTGCAGTATTCTCTGCTATCACCGCTGTCTCCTCTAGGTTCCTCAGGTTCCTTTGCCTTTGTGCTTGTATTAGAACGTAACTGTCTCATAGTCTTGAACTGGGTCGGACGCTTGCTGGGTGTCTCCGCATTAGAGCCATCAGACGGATCTGATGAACTTTGCGATTGTTGAACTCCTTCTGCATTGTCGTTGCTACAGCCAACGCTGGGGTTTCGGCCCTTGTTCCTAGGCCGTAACTTATATGGGGATCGGTCTACTTGTCGCACTCTTGGTTTAAACGCCGAAGAAGGCGGCGTTAAGGCTCGTTCTTCAGGCGGGATTTGGCGTAAGATTTCTTCGTAATCGATCGTTGCTCTCGGCGCTGCTGCGAGCGCATCATCCCGCCACTTTTGGCTACGTGCTGTTGACCCGAGTGCTAGGATGCAAATAGTGAGAGCTACACTTATGGATGTGTGAGCAAGCGATACTGCACCATCATCTAGCTTAGCATCGACATTAGGAATCCAGAGATGATAATAAAGCACGGTAGGCTCGCTCTTCCGAATTCGCAGCATAACACATGCTTCTCCAGTAGTGAACCAACTATATTCTAGGCCGCATTCTAGCATATAACTGTATGTCTGCGTCATGACTGCGCAAACTAGCCATTCTGAATTGTATATGAAGCGCGGATCTAGGAGGTCAGTTCCCTCTGTATTAGGAGCCGCTTTGTTCGGAATGGTGGCACGATTGATGACGTCCTTCAACAGGTTCATTGATCCTTGATCTGCTCTCTGCAGACCTGCTCGCAAGTTTCCCACAGAGAGCTTATGACCAGCTTTGTACTCGATGATCATGCAAAGCTTTCTTGTGCCGCCCGCTTCCTTGTAAACACAGATCTGATCGGCCTGTCGAGGTCTTGGGACAGGGTTTGAATATGGTTGTCTCTGAGATATTCGGAGCGCGCGTAGACCATCTTGTACCTCGTAATCTAACTCGTCGAGTGTATTTGCGTGGTTCTCGAATATAATGCCATGCTTCAATCCTAACTCTTTCGTCGCAGCATCACTCTCTTGAAGCTTAGATACGATACGTGTAACTGGATCTTCAACAGCTAGCCACTGGTAGAGTTCCAAATCTTTTTCGCTTGCAAGTGGACGACCACATACGTTCGTGCTGAGTTCTTCGAGATATTGCCGTGTACTAAAGTCTTCGGCATGCGATTGGAGATATTTCGAGACCTTAGCAAAAATGTCGCTGTGTTTCTCTGGGAAGTCGATCCATGGCTTGATTATGGTGGGACAAGGCTTGTTCTTCGGGTTCGTAATTGAGCCTTGTGTACTGAGCTTCCTATTATGTTGTATCCGAAGCGGCTTCGAGAGGAGAGTATGACAGGAGTGAAGGTATGTTGTGAATGACATACGCCTTATTTTGAGATTTGCCTGCTTCGCATCCTCCTCTGCCTGTTTCGCATCCTCCTCTGCCTGTTTCGCCTGCGCCTCTGCCTGTTTCGCCTGCTCCTCTGCCTGTTTGGCCTGCTCCTCTGCTTGCTTCGTCCGGTCTTCTGCCTGCTTTGCCCGTTCTTCTGCCTGCTTCAGTAGTTGCGTTAATCGCTGAATTTCCGATTCCGCTTGCGAAGACATTTTGCGGAATATAGATGGTTTCGTGGAGTATAGATGTTTCGTTGAGCGACTGACTGTCCGAAGTGAGTGTAAACACCTGGAAGTACGTACAGTATGTATGTACATATGTATCTTATCGTTACGCGCCGGTCGGCCGGGCAACAATCCTTATCCTTGCCGAACGCGAAGCCGCCTTCATAAACGTAAACAAATAAATCGCAAAGGCAACGGGCACCGTACATACAGTACATCGTGACTAAGCAGATCTGCATGTCTCAGCTGGCTCCTTGAGTAGAAACAGGGCAGACGGCAGAATCTGAATAGAATACTCTTGTTCAACAAGGAAGATAGGTTTCCAAATCGTCCAGCGTGTGATACAGGAATGAGCCTGAGCCATGATCCGAGTCTTTATGAAGGCGGTAAGAGGGACTGACTGCCTTGTCACTTTAGGCTTTTAGCTGTATGCGTGAAAATTGATTTTTAATATTATAATTTATATTACGCAGCTCAACATTCACAGGTCTATGAGATGACATCGAATTCCCACGATGTATAAGTATTAGGAACGAACTCAATTATCAAACCAAGGCGAAAAGAAAGACATATTACCTGTCTTCACCTGCCCCTTGACCGCCTCATCCGTCGACTCTCCAGTCCACCTAATGCCGGATAGTACACCAGGGACTGTCACAATCTTGGTTGGGTCGGTGAGCAGCACCCTCACAAATTGAACGGCAGATGTCAGGGGCAGACCAGCCTTGACACCATAGCCAACGATGTACTCGGGGAGATGAGTGCTGATCTTGTTGTAGAATACGTTGGAGTAGATGGCGTTTCCAATGCTGCCGCCGACGACGCGGATGCTGAGGCCGAGGGCAACCACGGAAGCTATCAGCGAATCGGGGGCAATGATCATCGCAATCGCTTCTCTCGGGACGAGGACGCCGCCAACACCGAGCCCGGCGACTGTCCCGAGAGCAATGTACATGCTGGAAGTGTCTGGATTGCAAGCTGCCAAAGTGCCGGTGAATGCGGCTGTGAGATTGATTAGTTTGGGAACTCTTTCCTCCAGATGACGGACTTACTCATGAGAATGCAAGAGACAAGCATAATCTCCCGAGCATGTCCCTTGCTGACGGCAATGAGCGCATTGCCCAACGTGGCCCCGAAAGTGACGCCCAGCGCTGGTCCGAGACCCTTCAATCCAACCTGCACTGGGTCCGGATCGCAGATATTGGAGAAACTGAGAGGGATGAAGTTGAGCAGGGAGTAGAAGTTCATGCCGGCGACGAAGGCAATGAGGAATGTCATGCCGATGATATTCTGCCCCTGGAATAACGCATGAGGCACCATAGGGTGCAGCGCGAATTACACTTTCCAGACAACGAAGGCGATGATCAGGAGGAGGCCGATGATTAGTGTAACGTATGCGCTCTTCCATGGATGGCTGTAACCGCCAGATTGCAATGCCACGAGGCTATGGCAGTGAAAAACACGGTCAGTAATCAGCACACCAGCATGCAGCCGGGAGACCTACAATGATGTGACGCCGCCGATGGACAGGAATCCACGGACGATATCAATCTTCTTGATTATTTGCCATTTAGAGATGCCAAGACGCTTGTGGTGCGCTTCGGGGAAGTAACTGAAGAGAATCCCGAGTGTCGCAATGCCGTCGTAGATCCTGCACAACTTCTGTCAGTGTAGAGATCAGCCGGCGAAGTAGAGCGGAATTTGGGAATCTAGCGATGTCAATATTCGCAAGACAGGATTCTTTGGTTGAGCAGTCCGGGTGGGGTACCTGTGTATATCATTCTGAGGGAGACGGTCGCCACGATCTGCTTGAACGTCCAGTCGACCTTGCCATCCGAGGCATCTCCTTTGACAGCAAGCTTGTTCTCGATGTCGATATCGAAGGTATCGGTCTTCTCCAGATTCTCGACATGAGCGGTGTAAATGTCGGTATTGCTCTTCTCGCGAACCACGACTAAGTCCTCAGGGGTTGAAGCCATCTTGGACGTCTCGAAATACTCCTGCGCTGTACCGGATTTTCTCTATCAAAAATTCCAGGTTCTACAAAGTAATCTATTTTCAGCTGCAGACCCCGAACCTTGCATGCTCTAGACACAATTCTCACAATTATCATGCCTTCATGATCACTGGCATTATATATGTACATACCTCCTCGTCTGGTCATCAAAGCTTCGATATCCGCGAGCAAGCGCCCAGGCCCCAGACCCACCCCTGCCCGTCCCGCCAAGCCCCCAAGTCGCGGTCCCCAGAGCCTAGCAATCGCCGAAACGCGGGGGAGGGGCGCGCTACGAGCATCCACACGCGGGGAATTTGCGCCTCAAGGCGGGGAACGGGAGTCATCAAAGTGTCTCGTGAGTCAATTTTTGGGGTCATTTCCTTCGCCAAATTACGAGAGGAACGCCCAATCGATGGCTATTTGAATACGGATGCGGTATGCGTATGCTACTTTGGCGGTGCGGTGTCGTGCGCTGGGGGCATCTTCACAGGCCATTTGAGTGCAATACCCGATTGCCCAATGCCGGCTACGAGAGATCGCTGCTACTGCCGAGGTGCCATGTTTCTTGCGCCTAGATCGCATGGCCTGCGGTGCTGCATTTGGAACATGGTCTGGATGAGCTTCGATCAGAGCAGCATGGCAGGCTATTTGCCTTGGTTTAAAAAACCCGCGCTCCTGTCATCACCCGTGATGAATTCTTTCTTCTACTGCATGTGTTTGCTTACTCACGAGACTTTCGTCTTCGTGCTATAGAATTCTGGGGAATTGTGAATCCCACACCGCGTGCTGAAGTGTTGTTAATGCCGGAGCTACGGAGTACATCGTGTTCCCCGGAAATGCTTGCATTGCGGCGAGGTGGAGACCAGGAGGTCGAGGTGATGGTCGCATTGAGCTATGTACGGAGTATCCTCCTTCGGTCAACGCCCACGATATGCCAAGCATGCTGTGGAGCTTTGAATACACACATAGATCTATCTTATACGGCAATGTCGACGACAGTCCGAGTCCCTCTTTCTCCATTTCTCAGTCGTGAAAGCTCTCTACAAGTCTATCAGCAAGTAGCATTTATGATTTTCACACGTCTTGGCTATGACAATTGAAACCAAATATTCGGCGCTGTCCTACTTGTTTCAATTTCCACGAATTTTCTCAATCCGTAGAGTAAACAGCTGTTGGCTTGTAGCTAAGACGCTTTCCTAAGGAAGTCAATCTTTCACAAGTTATGTTAAGAAACAAGAAATCAACTTTTATATCACTGCCCTCTATGAATTTGTTTTTGGCGCCCAATGCCTGCAGGCGACGATTTGCAGAATTCAAGTATAATGCCTTAGCTTCATATGCGATGAATACAACGAAGTATACTGTGTTAACTGGATCTGGATTGTAACTCTCAGCCCACACCAGATATGTCCGTCCTATTCGATATGAAATGACGAAGGCAGAAATCACTATCCATAGCTCAGCATCTTTGCCTCCCTGGCGCTTTCTTGCTCCGAGTATTATCTTTGCAAACTTCATGCCCAAAGAGTAGCACAATGGTCTTAGGAATCTTTCTTTGATAAAGCCAAGAGATCTTGCCCATTAGTGCAGCTGATCGACATCAAGGCCTTAAGACATGTTTCGTCAGAGGGCGAGCATCCGCGAATCTGATGGACAGTTGCTGGTGGTTGAAATTCCAAGAATGGGTTGCCCACGAGAATAGGGCCAAGCTGCATTTATGCCCTGACTGTATTTCGTCTGTTTGGTTGATGGTGTCATGGTAACGCTAGACACAGCGCGAAGAGGGTGGAGCACATTGTCATGTGAAATGGCACTTCCGTCCTTCAAGATTAGCACACTTTTGGCACCATCTGAAATGTTCTGGCCTGGTTAACTGCCCAAAATCCTTTCTCTTTTACTTTTTGTGATTGCTTGGTTCTTGTTACGTCCCGAGATGTCGTCAGAGGTGGCTTTAATAAGATGGGATATATGATGCCCGTTATTTTGAATCATAATTCTACGCACACATCACAGATTACTGAATGGTCAAGTCGGGGAACTATTGGCTCTCGATAAATTAGGCCGCCGATTGTGAGTGATTGTGCTGAATGAGTGAATAGTTGGGCCATCCGAGCCAGAAGACATCAGATGGAAATCCACCTTGCCGCTACCACGCCCATAGAGTATATAGTTCGCGCATAGAATAATCTCAACATAACTTTTATTCCCGCAATACCGTTCTGTTCTAACTACTATCTCCCTACAGTCTCCAAAATTGGATTGGAGCAGAACCTATACTTATACACAGCCCATCATACGGAAATGTACCGCTCAACACTCGGTCTGGTACGTGAAACATGCGCAAGAATGATATTGACATCATGCACAAACGGTTCCAACTTCTCCAAAGTAGCATAGACGTACTAGCTCCAAAAACCATCGTGACTAGTTCTAGTTGTAGGGGAGCTGGTTGCAACCTCGAGCCTATGCGACCTCGAAGAATTGGATATTCAGTCCGATTTGTTGGAATGCAAGTCGATTGAATTGAATTGATGAAAACTATCTACCTATGGAGCTATATTTGTATTCAAATAGAGCGTGTTTGCTATTGTGTTTGCTATTTAAGTTTGCTAACAAGTGTTTGCTTGATGTATGAGAATTCTCATGCAACATCCTCCAAATCCGGGGGCTGGCCCGGGGGCCGGCCTAGGTCCCTATTCAACACGATTATGGTGGTGGATGAGTCCAAGACCGGTTAGTTTGGTTCAGCTCGATGGGTTCTTCAAATTTGACATTTCTCTGGATTCTCTGGCTGCGCTTTTGCTTGTCGCGGGGTGATTGGCTTTTGGATTGTGGAAATGGTAGCGGATCCAGAACATAGCTATCCTCTTTGGCCGCCGTTACCAAGAGTTTGCCGAGTTCACGGTCGACAGTGTCAGCTTTGGCTCGCTTCTGGGCGTCGACAACGAGGAGCTGCTCCATGGTTAGATCTAAAAGATCATGGATCAGACGCGAAGCGTTTGGGTGTGCATGAAGGTCATTGACCCAGTCAATGACCTGCTGCCGCACCACAGCGGTAAGTTTCCTTTGGCCATCCTCCATTTCATCATCCAAGGTGAAAAAGTTATCGTCATTTATAACTATGCCTTGACCGCGAGCATTTGAAAATTCATAGACTGCCTTTGAGCCCTTGAGAAGCCAGGTGACATACTCAAGGAGCACGCACCCGAAGCTCCAAAAATCATATGTTCGGGACACGGGCTTTCCCAGCCTGCACTCGGGAGGCTCGTACGTTGGCGAGTATGGAACTTTTGTTGAACACAGTATTGGTGAACTGTGTGCACGGAAGCAAAGTGTGATAAAGCATGTAGAATAGAATCTAGCTAAACTATCAAATCTATCTACTATTTATATGCCCAAATGGGCGCTGCCTATTCAGGTATCAGTCGGCTATTGGACTGGAAGGTAGGTGAAACA
>Ga0123337_10001738_pt1 | contig 26951 bp, 18 predicted proteins | sample frozenSSSSmetaG_FD_89792 | JGI IMG/M metagenome (GOLD analysis project Ga0123337, IMG submission 89792) | Glacier valley bacterial and archeal communities from Borup Fiord, Nunavut, Canada, to study Microbial Dark Matter (Phase II) -... | ecosystem: Environmental > Aquatic > Freshwater > Ice >...
GGTGTTTACACTATCATCATTAAAAATGCTGCAGGTTGCGATTCAACTATTACTTTGAACCTGACAATTAAAAAGAAATCAAGTTCTACAGTTAATCAGACTGCATGTGATAGTTATGTATTGAATGGCCAGACATACACTGCTACAGGTACTTATACCCAGACCAAGACTAACGTTGCTGGTTGTGATTCAACCATCACACTGAACTTAACGATTAAAAAATCAAGTAGTTCTATTACCAGCACTGCATGTGGAAGTTTTACGTTAAACAGCCAAACTTATACAACAAGTGGTGTTTATACGCAAACCCTTACCAATGCTGCTGGTTGTGACAGTGTGATTACACTCAACCTGACCATTAAGGCAAAATCAAGCAGCACAATGACCCAGTCTGCATGTGAAACTTTCACACTGAATAACCAAACTTATACAACAAGTGGTGTATATACGCAGACTCTAACAAATGCTGCAGGTTGCGATTCTACTCTTACGCTGAACCTGACCATCAAGAAAAGTTCTATCAGTACAATGACTGCCACGGTGTGCAGAACTTATACTTTGAACGGTCAGACTTATACCGCTTCAGGTGTTTACACTCAGAAACTGGTAAATGCTGCAGGTTGTGATTCTACAATCACACTGAACCTGACCATTCCAACAGTGAATGTAAATGTTAATCAAGCCCTTGAAGTATTAACTGCTCAGGCTACGGCTGCTACTTACCAGTGGATAGATTGCGCTAATGGCAATACTCCTATCCCGGGTGCTAACAGCCAAACATACAAAGCAACTAAAAATGGCAGTTATGCTGTCATTGTCACTGTGAATGGTTGCCCTGACACTTCTGCTTGTTATGACGTGAAAAACCTTGCGATTAATAAAACCGACATCAGCAACGGTGTAAAAGTTTATCCAAATCCAAGTAATGGAGAAGTAACTTTTTCCCTGAACAATTCATTCAGCAATATTTCTTATAAAGTTGTGAATGCAATGGGACAAACTGTTGTTGAGCAAAGCGGTGTATCAGGCAATCAATTTACCTTTACAATTGCTGAGCAGGCGAATGGTATCTACTTTGTAGAAATCAACAATAACGGCGTTATTTCAAGAGTAAAAGTGATTAAAAACTAAGGAGTAACTATGGTAGACTGAAAAGTTTACCCGGAAAATTCATTTCAATAAAAAGGGAGAAACTGTAAAAAGTTTCTCCCTTTTTGTGTATCAAGAATTGTATGTCATAAGGTGATAATGTAGATAAAGAATGACCTATTAACCTTCAAGCAAATAGGTTTGTAATGCTTTTCTTTCCAAGAACACCAATGATGCACTTAGGGCTTTCCCATAAGATGATTTTTTAAATTAAATAAAGATTGAGTTTTGTTGAAGAAAAAGAAAAGTTACAGGGCGAGGAGATGATTTTGAAGAATTAACAACACACGTAAATAATAAAAAATATAATGGCTCACCCTGTAACTTTTATGATAAAACACCAAATAATAGTTCGTTTAACAATTTATGTATAACAGTTTCTTTACCTATTTGACATGACCTGTATCCAAAACGCTGCAATAAATCTGAATATATTTACAATAAATTGATTTACAGGTATATAATTTTTAAAAATACATCAATATAATAATTTTAAAGATTAGAATCAGTCACAAAAACCTATGAAGAAAGACTTAAATCTTGTTTATACCAGATTTTAAGTGGAGGTTTGTATCAAAAAAGATGGAAACGATACAAGATCTGCGCTTAGCCGTATTAATAGATGCCGATAATGTTCCTTATGCCAATGTGAAAGGCATGTTTGAAGAAATTGCCAAATATGGGACACCTACATTCAAACGTATATACGCAGACTGGACTAAACCCACAGTTTCGGGCTGGAAAAACGTATTGCTTGAAAATGCCATTACACCCATTCAGCAATATAGTTATTCCAGTGGCAAAAACTCAAGTGACAGCGCCATGATTATTGATGCTATGGATATATTGTATACAGGCAAAGTAGACGGATTTTGTATTGTATCAAGTGATAGTGATTTTACAAGACTAGCCACAAGATTGAGAGAGGCCGGCATGAAAGTAATTGGCATTGGTGAGAAAAAAACATTAATTCCTTTTATCAAGGCTTGTGATAAATTTATTTATATAGAAATCTTAAAACCGAATAATCATCATCCGAAAGAAAAAGCTCTGGTGAAACATAGCAAAAAATCGGAATCTAAAACCAATGAGCCCATTACGAAAGTAGATGATGAGCTGACCTCATTAATCAGCGACAGCATCACTGATCTGGCAGATGAAAATGGCTGGACCTTCCTTGCAGACCTTGGCAACCTGCTCTTAAAAAAGAAACCGGATTTCGATTCAAGGAATTATGGTTTTGAGAAGATGCTGCCACTGATAAAAAGTCTTCATAAATTTGAAATTGACGTCAGGGAAACAAGCAAAAAGAATAATAAGCTGGTGTATGTCAGGGTCAAACCCTAATGGATGGTTTTTGGAATCTTAAAGACAGGAAAAAAACAGGACTGCCTATGACCGTAAATTTATCCAAGAGTAATGACAGATACCTCAGGTCTGATGCCTAATCTGCCGGGATATCCAAGATACCCAAAACCTCTGTTGACGTATAGATATTGTTCACCGGTTTTATAGATACCCGCCCATTGTTTATACATATATTTAATAGGGCTCCACTTGATCAAAGCGCTTTCAATACCAAACTGTGCGCCATGTGTATGACCGGATAAAGTAAGACCAATATCCTTATAATCTTTTACCACCTGGTAATCCCAATGACTGGGATCGTGAGATAACAATATTTTTACAGGCAGCGTCTCAATACCTTCATAGGCTTTGGATAAGATGCCATATTTTGCAAAACGGCCTTTGGCTCCAAAATTTTCAACCCCTATAATTGCAATTTTATCCCCTCCTATCTGCAAAGTGCGATTCTCATTCATCAACAAATCCCAACCCATAGTCTTGTGCACATTCATCAGTTTTTCAAGATTTGCCACCTGCATAGGCGACATATGCGCCTTACTTGGAAAGGGTGTATTAAAAGACTGCGTTTCTTGTTTATCAGGCCATTGGTAATAATCACCATAGTCGTGATTACCTAAAATACTGTAAACACCCATTGGCGCTTTTAACTGGCTGAAAATCCTGATATAATCATCGGTCATTTCATCTGCAATGCTGTTGACCAAATCACCTGTAAAAAAAATAACATCCGGTTTTTCATTCATCAATTTCTCTACGCCTTTAATGACCGCATTTTTATCCCAGAAACTACCGGAATGAATGTCGCTGAGTTGTCCAATCTTAAGCCCTTTAAAATTCTCAGGAAGATTTTTTAATGCCACACGCACACGGTGCAATTTATAATCGTGTGCACCCTTCACCACACCATAACTAAGTCCTGCAAATGTCAGTCCGCCGAGACCTGCACTTATCTGGGCAATAAAAAGTTTGCGCGACACCAGAAAACTTTTAACTTCACCTGTATCAACCTCTTTAGAGCTGACAAAAACCGACACAATTTTCCGTAAAATTCTGTAGACATCTTCTAGCAAAAGTGGCAATACCATCAAAACCTTGGTAAAAAACATGGCAAAAAACAGACCTGTAAGTACAACAAGGAAACCTCTGCTGGCATGCGTAAAATACCCACCCATCGCCAATAAGGCGAGGGAATAAAAAACAAGACTCAAGGCCCAAAAACCTATCCGAATGGTTTTTTGCAAAGGCAACCTGTAATCAGATGTCAGTGTTCTGATGGTCTGAAAGGCATATAGGTCAAATATGACAATAAATATGACTGTAAAAATTATTCTTATTAGCATGGGAAAAATAGAAGTGACTGAATGAAACATTAAAAATCAATAGTCAAAATTACGTGATTTTTGCCTGCCAATATTGAGTATGCGTTCATAATTCTTTAAAACATCAAAACTTTTCGAGAAAACATCTTCCTCCAGATTGATTATCTGTGACTTGCCGATTTCGCCGAATATTCTGAATCCGATAGCCGCTTTCAGGTACTTCTGAATCACATGACTTGTTTTTGCAGAAAACTTCAGATTGCGCAGATAAGGAATCCTTTTAGCCACAGAAATAAATTTCGTGATATGTTTAGATTCAATTTGATAATTCCTGTCAAAACTATTGATATCTTTATAATGTTGGCTAATATCATCAATATCTCCATACATAAAATCCAATAGATAAATATCAAAGATATGGCTGTAAAACAAACCCGGCATGAGGGTTTCTATCTCTGTGCTATCACTAATGGTGTCGCGCAGAAACACATCTGGCCTGATACCTCCACCTGCTGTCAGCAACCGTCCGTTTTTCGAGAAAAACTCCTTTTTAATTGTAGAATCAAGAATCGGATCAAGGGTATCTTTTTCAAGATTCCGCCTGTATATTTCGTTGCGGTAGAGTTCAATATTCTTTGTATAAGTTTTTTGAATACTCCTGCCGCTTGGTGTATAATATCTGGCAATGGTTAGTCGAAGGGTTGAACCATCTGAAAGTCGGAAAGGTTCCTGAACAAGTCCTTTGCCAAAAGAACGGTTACCCATCACTACAGCCCTGTCGTTGTCTTGAAGAGCGCCGGCAAGAATTTCACTGGCAGAAGCTGTATTATGATTGATTAGTAGGATGAGTTTACCATCTTTAAATGTACCATTACCATCCGCAATATAGTCATTTCTCATGCGGTGCAACCCGTATGTATATGAAATTACCTGATCCTTTTCAAGGAATTCATTTGCAATAGCAACAGCCTCGTTTAATAAACCACCTCCATTATTTCTCAAATCGAGTATCAAATCTTTAAGCCCGTTTTTCTTTAAGATATTAAGAGCCTCTAAAAACTGTTTATAAGTGCTGCCACTGAATCTTTCTATCTGGATATAACCCAAGGTTTTATTGACCATATAATACACCTCAGAGCTATTGATTACAATATTTGCCCTCGGTATGGTCATATTCATAAATTTGTTGGATGACCTCCGATACACCAATAATCTGGCGCTTGAACCTTTTTCCCCCTGTATAGCTTCCTGCACCTGAATGGCGCTAAGACTATCCGTAAGATTCACGCCATTAGCCATCACCAGCCTATCACCTGATAATAAGCCGGCCTTCTCCGCTGAACCACCCTTCAGGACATTAAAAACAAATAAGGTATCCCTGTATTTGATATATTCAATTCCCAAACCTTCATAACTGCCACGTATCTGTCTTTCATTAATTTCAGATAATTGAGGTGGGATATAACTGCTGTGCGGGTCGAGTTGAGACAACATATGTTCTATGGCATCTTCTTGGAGTTGCTCAGTTTTTGTACTGTCTACATAATCCTTACTGATAATTTCGAATATCTGGGAGAATTTATCTTTGCCTTCCTTATTGATATGGATTCCCATAGCAATACCTGTTGCCAGAAACACTGCAAACATCAGGGGTTTTAACGCCTGCCATCCCGAATTATGAATGCCCGTCTGATCAGACATGCTTAAAACCTACAAGACATTTAAGAGTTGTTCTTTAATTTTCTCAAGTTCTTCTTTCATAAAAACAACTGCCTGCTGTATAGGGAAAAAGTAAGCCTTGCTTCCAAGTGTATTAATTTCACGCCCTATTTCCTGCGAAATAAAGTTCAGTTTCTTGCCATTTGCTTCTTTTTCGAGACATTCCAGAAAAAAAATAAGGTGATGTTTTAGCCTGCTTTTTTCTTCTGCAATATCATATTTTTCAAGATAATAAATAATTTCCTGTTCAAAACGGTTGCTATCTATCTTGACATCTTCCTTATTGTCTGCGAGAGACTGCATCAAGCGTCCCTTAATACTCTCTCTCCGCGGAAGTTCTTCCTTTTCTACAGTTTCAAGATTAAGAGAAATTTTATCAATACAATCTTTCAGATAAATCCCTATGGTTTTACCTTCCTGAAGTCTGAATGTATCAAATTGCAAAAAAGCCGCTTCAACACTCTCTTTAATCATCTGCCAGTCTTCATCCAGACCCTCAGTTTCCTCGTACTTAATGACATCAGGCAAAGCCATCACTGCAGTCCAGAGATCAGGAGTCGCAATATTCAACTCCCTGGCCATATTTTCCAATTTATCCTTATAGGCTTTTGCAAGTGGCACATTGATATTTAATGAATCACCTGCTGTATTGTCTTTTTTCTCGGCAACTACAGAGACAGAAACCGAGCCTCTGCCTATCCTGAAGGTGAGCAACTGCCTCATCTCAATTTCTTTATCCTTAAAAGATTTTGGCAGCCGGAGATTCATTTCAAGAAATTTATTGTTCAAAGACTTGATTTCAGTTCTGATGCGCCAGTTATTATTTTCAGCTTCGGACGCGCCAAAACCCGTCATGCTTTTAATTTGTACCATTTAATTTTTGTTGAGGTTATAAATACTCCAGCAAAAATCAGCAATATTGCCAATATTTTATGCATGCTGATTTCATCTTTTTTCAGGAGTACTGCAATAATAGTCGCAAGTATGGGTTGCAGGTAAATATAGGCCCCTACCAGTGTCGGACCGGCCTTCACTATGGCCCAAGCATTTAAGAGATAAGTAACGAAAGTGGTAAAAATGATGATAAACAATATTTCCAATATGATTTTTGTACCCATCAACTCAAATTTTGCTTCTGTAAACTCTTGCCAGCCAAAAGGCAAAACCATCACAAAACCAATCAGAAAGGTGTATTTAGAAACAGTGAGGGCATGATAATGTTTAAGCAGTTCTCTTGCTGATACCAGGAAGGCCGCATACGAGATGGCATTGAGTATAATCAAAATATCTCCGGGTAAGGTCGTAGATGAAAAGCTGAATGTACGTCCCGCCATCAAAACAGTACAGCCCAGACAGGCAACAATAATCCCCAACAACTGCATCAAAATGAGTTTTTGTTTATTCACCACAATATTGAGAATAAAGACAAAAACCGGTGTAGCCAGCATCAATACAGCCCCATTGATTGGGGTGGTAATTTCGAGTCCTTTAAAAAACATCAACATATTGGCCGTAACACCCAAAAAACTACAGAGTATAAAACGGGGACCGTGTTTTTTCCAGTCTATTTTCTCTTTTTTGGCTAACATGGAAGCCAGCAGGAACAAAAGCATGGCCCCTCCGACACGGATAACAATAAACCCAAATCCCTGCATATAAAAAGGCATGATATCCTTTACCAGACTGAAGGTGATGGCATAGATAAACGAGACTGAAAATAAAGCGATATGGACTAAGTACCTGATAAAACTAAACCTTTTTTAGGCGCTGCAAAGTTGGCTAAAAAATATGGTAATTAAAAATGTAGACAATCATATAGAACTGAGTGGATTGATAACAAATATTGGCAAAATACTCACATCCCAATTAAAAGATTGCCGTACATGAACATGATTCATTTACAGGTATTTCAGCCAAACCAGGACTTCAGGATATAAAAAAGCGCCGACTGAAACCCCTTTCAAATGGTTCAGCCGGGACTTCAAAATTTATTAGACCTAAATGTTAAGCGCTCTGAGCTTCTGCTTGTTTGATAAATTCAGCATTTCCAAGCAATTTTACTTCTTCACCTAAAAGTATACCACCAGTTTCAGACACCATACTAAAACTAACGCCATAATCCTTCCGATTAATTTTTCCGCTTAGAGAAAATCCCACACGCGCGTTGCCCCATGGGTCAATTGTACTTCCACCAAACTCAAGATCAATACTTACAGGATGGCTGCTGCCCCTCATGGTCAGTGTGCCATTCATCTTGTAATTCTCTTCATCTCGTTTTTCAATGCTTTTACTTTCAAAAAGTATTTGCGGGTGGTTCTCCGCATCAAAAAAATCACCTGATCTCAAATGCGCATCACGCTGTTCATTACCGGTAGATATCGAGTTGATATCAGCCGAAAAATGAACTCTGGCGGTTGTAAAATCATCGCCATCCGTTTCCACTGTAGCATTAAAATTATTAAATTGTCCTGTTACGCTTGAAATCATCAGGTGTTTTACTTTGAAGTGAATTTCTGAATGTGTTGGGTCAATTGCCCATTTTGAAGTTGTCATAATTATTATTTAAATTTATTTTTTTAACACCACAAAATTACGTAATTTTGCTATACAATATATAGTACTTTACAAACATATAGCACTATACTTTTGTAAAGTATATTTAAAAACAAGCGTATTATGGCAAAAAAGACAGTGGAAAAACAAAGAACACATGACGAATGCACCAAAGCAATCCTACCAGTGAGAGACGCCCTGGACATCCTGAGCGGCAAATGGAAATTACCCATTATTATTTCATTAAGTTTTGGAAACAAGCGATTCAGCCAGATGTCAAGACAGATTCCCGGCATTACAGACAAGATGTTATCAAAGGAACTGCGGGATCTGGAAGTGAACCAGCTGGTAAAACGCACGGTATATGATTCAGTTCCCGTAGTTGTAGAGTATGAAATGACTACTTATGGCAAGACTCTCGAAAAATTGATTGACGAATTACAAGCTTGGGGCATGAAACACCGCAAACGCATTCTAAAGGAAAGCAAATAACAAACTTGCAAGGGTCCTGTGTATTGCGTCAGGGTCTATTTACCCTGTATCCGCCTATACATCTAAAACATCGGCAGTATAGGTCCTTAAAAATTCCATTTATTACAGAGGTTTTAGAACTGCCCAAAAATCGCATTGAAAACTGATATGAGTAAAAAACAAATCTTTTGCTTAAAAGAAAGCACTCCCTTCTATACCGATAAAAACCCCAAACAGAATGAGGCTATAATATTTTGTTTCAGCATTCAGTGATAATTTAACAATAGAAAACCATGCTTATAGAAATAAGGTCGTTCAAGATTCTCTAAAAAAAATGGGCCCCAAAATTGGAGCCCATTTTTATGCCGTATGGTTTTAGTTTTAAATTAGTTTACAGTGATTTTGCTGGTCGTAGTTACACCATTTACAGTAATTTTAACCAGATAAATGCCTTTAGCCTGATCTTCCAGATTAACCAACAGATTACCGGTATCAGAGGTGCGGCTATATACTTTGCTGCCTAACACAGTAAATACTTCCACTTTGATATCCTGACTTTCAGCGGATTTAACCGTAAATGTTCCATTGTTAGGATTAGGATAGATAATAAGACCAGATACTGTATTTACAGAATTAACAGCGGTATTTGCGCTCACCTTTTTAGTAATCTCACAAACACAACCTGCAGAGTTTGTGGCTCTCATTGTCACATTAAAATTTCCTTTGTAATTATACAAGTAAGATGGACTTGAAGCGGTAGATGTTCCACCTTCTCCGAATATCCACTCATATTTACTGTAAGTTGTATTTGAAGGATTGAATTTTATATTCAGGAAACCAAGTTCCTTATAGGTAAAATCACAAACAGGAGCTTCACTGACAGTAATACTTTTTCTAATTGTATCACTACAAGCAGCAGGGTAGGCAACAACCAAAGTTACAGTGTATGTTGTTGTTTTAGCCGGATTGTAAAGATAAGTTGGTGCCATCTCTGTTGAAGTAGCGCTATTACCAAAGTCCCAGTTAAATTCCATACCTGATCTGTCTCCTTTAGATTTATTGACAAAAACAGCTTTTTCACCAGAGCATACATCTTGCAGCGTAAAATCTGCTTTTGGCTGAATAAATACCCTGAAATCCTGAGTAGTTGAACCGCTGCAACCGTTGCTGTAATCTGCTTTTAATGTCGCACTGAACGGACCTTCAAATGGCCATGTACGTGTTACGTTTTTCAGGTTAGATGTATAATTGTCACTGAAAGTCCAGGTGTATACTGGATTTGGCACTGCTTCAACAGTTTTATTCGTGAATACCGTTGGAATCTTACCACAAAATTGGTTGCCACTGAAAACAGGAGTAGGAGTAGCTTTGATGGTTACCGGTTTGGTAATAGAATCTCTGCATTCGAATTCTGATACAGCCAATAATTTTACAGAATAAGTTCCAGCTGTTTGATAGGTGTGAACACCTTCAAGAATTGTAGAACTTCCACCATCTCCGAATGACCATAATGCGCCCTGTTTACCGGAAGTCAATACCGTTTTATTTGGAAGCCTTACTTCTGTTTTAGCACATACAGGTGTAGACGGTGCAGTAAAATCAGCAATTGGTCTTGCAAACATATAGGCGTTTTTAACTATACTCGCTTCACATCCATTGGCTTTAGCTTTTAGGGTGACTCTATATCCACCCGCTGCGCTATATAAATGACTTGGATCTTTAATTGTGCTATGTGCAGTGCCATCACCGAAATCCCAATCATAAGCCATCACACCTGAAGGAACAGTGCTTTGATTGACAAAATCTACAGCGATACCTTGACATTTGTTATTTGCTCTGAATTTTACGGCTGGAATGTCACTCACAATTATTTTAATGATCGTATCTTTTACAATACCCCATGGATAACTTGTTGCCACCAATTTAACATTATAACTACCTGCAAGTGTATATATATGATAAGAATTATCTGCGTCAGAACTATCACCGTCTCCAAAATACCACATATAAACATTATTACCTGAATGTATACTACTTGTATTTGTAAATGCCACATCATCACCAAGGCAGATAGAAGATGGGATTGTAAAACTAACTTTTGGAGTCGGCACTATGCGGATTGAGCGTGTAACCACACTATCGCAGCCGTTTGAGCCGTTTTCTACTGTAACACTGAATGTGATGACACTATCCAGATATTTGGCGGCACCTGTAAACCTTAACGTTCCATTAACACCCGATGAAGGTAAACTCGTTGAATAATCAGTTGAAGGAACAAGAACGTTAGAGGACGTAAATGCAAGAACAGAACTGATTGTCCAGGCACTTGAATAATTAGCATTTGTAAAACCTGCTCCAGGTACCAATTCATAAGAATTTGTTTTGCCTACTTCGATAAGATCCGGCTCTATACCACTGCCCAATCTGAGTTTTCCCTGAAATGTCGTGCCTTTTACCATATCGAAACCGCTGGGAGAAGGCAAAACATCAATAGTCGTATAAACAGTATCATTCAATTCATTTTGGTCACGTGTCGCGTTTACAGCACTGATAGAAAGCCCTGTTCCAATCATATTGGTTTTAAACATTCCCGGAATAGTAATGCTGGTATCTTTTCCAACCGCTAGATCATTTAATATAAGTTTTTTAGTCACCCTGCCTTGTCCAGCCATGTCAATACCCAAAACCATATCCGGTGCAGTTTGCGGACCATTATTGGTCAAATAAATTGTAACATCTGATTCATGGTTAGAGCATAATGGATTAGGATCTACCACCAGTTTATCCAGTGAAATATCCGGGAAACAAGCATAATCCTTACAAAAAGATACATCATCTAAATAAAAATCGGAAGTAAATAAGGTATAAATATCAATATAAGATACCCTGTTGGTACTGTTTGAGAAATATCCAAGCGAGACTCCATCAATAAAAAACTCCCACTTGTTATTGGTTAAATCCAATTCACAACTCAATTCAAACCACTGATCCTGAGGATAAGTACCTGATAGATATCCACCGACATCGATGGTACCATCGTCATACATGTACACATCCAATGCCCAGGTTGAGCCTAAAGAGGCATCTCCCTGAAAATTAAAATAGGCACCTGTTTTGGATGCAATTTTCCATTTGGAAGTAAATTTAAATTTACCACTGCTATGAACACCACCGAATGGGAGCACGACATCCTGAGGCCCGCCGCCAAATTGAGATTCAAAATAAATTGAATTATTTCCGCTTGCAGCATCTTTATTCGTGATTTGTGCATCTTCAGAAGTACCTGGTGCATTGTTCCAAGTGATCCAGGTAGAAGACGAATTTGCGAGATAGTCACTAACGTTATAACTTTCGAAGTCATCGCTAAATGACTGTGCTTTTACTAAAGGAAAAGCGAAAAGCAACATTAAAATTGTTGTAATAAATTTTTTCATAAGAACTTTAAGAGTATTTGAGCTTCAAAAGTAGCCCATATATTTATCAATACCAAATTTCTCCCCTCATTTTTCTATCATTTTCTTGTCATATTTATCGATAAATGACAATATTTTGCCGTTTAATGTCTTTTTTTTGAAGACGAACGACATGATGACAACAATCATATATTTTAGATGCTATGCTTTACGACCCCGCCACGTTAGGAACAGAAGCAAGTACTCAGTATGCTGCACCAAAGGAACGACATCTTATTTCTTTTAACTTACGCCACCATATTCATTAAACATCTTCTTGCCAAAATGGTTTCTAAATAAATATATATGTATAAAATACTTCTTGTGCTTTTTGCCCTCTTGTATGTGTTTTTGGGTGCGATGTTTTAAGTTAAAAACTATCGCAAAATATGTTGATGAATTATTAGGGCGCAAAAATCAATTTTAGATTGAGTTCAGAAAACAAATCAGATGAAAAATGCAGCAAGTAATAAAATCAAAAACAAGGTCAATAGAGCGCCAAGGATAAAAAGAATAACAATACTGAGAGCCAGTCCATATCCTTTAAAAGCGCCGTCGCTCAGTCGTATATTCCTTAAACCTATTAACGCCATAATAAAACCTACAAGAATTGCTATACTTGCTATAAGATTGATGTAAGGAATAAAACTTGCGGCAATTCCTCCATAAAACAAAAGAGCAGCAATTGTGACATTTGGCTCCATATATCTCTCATAAGTCTTTGAATCAGGCTCTAATACTAAATCCTTCTTTCTGTGATCTTGCAAGACAGATGAGCTCTGCACCTCCTTCGCTAAATGTTTGATTTTGTTCTTCACTAACAATGTAGATGGAATTATAGACCAATTTTTATCCGCTGAGGAAGATTCCTTATCTTGCGGTCTAGACAAAACATTTAAAGGCGTTATCTCTTTCAATGGCATATTGCCAACTGATGTATCTTCAACTGGTATAAACTTGCGAACTTTTGTTTTCTGCTTATATTTTACAGGCCGATTATCATCCTTCTTGAAACGATTAAATTCCAGATTGATTTTTAATCCGTTGCCATATCTTGCCTTACTGACGACACCACAAGAACAGAAAAGGAAAAAACAGATATAGATAACAAAACAGTTGTTTTTCATAGTAAATAGCGCTTTAACTATTCAAATATATGAGTATTCAGAATAAATATCAATAAAAATCGAATTGCTACACCTTTAACTTTTGAAAAATTCAACGGATCATTAAATCATAAGCTTTTTACCGCACCGGACAGCAGTGGCAGCTCCCGACTTTTTGCTGCTTTGTGCTTTTTTGTATGGATGTGGCAAGCGGCAGTAAGCCCACAGCCATACAAGGCTTTCAAGCACATGCAGATAAAGGCTGGACTAGAACGGATGGCCGGACCGGCGGCCTGAAAATTGGTCGATGTTCTTGGTAAAGTAATTGTCAACTGAGTACAAATCCATTTATCTAAACAATAAAAAAATACTGTGGATTTTATTCCCGACGTATAAGAAACTTTGTCATTTTGCCGTTTTACTTTTGCAAATCTGCAATACCTGATGGCCAAACAAAAAAGTAATAGCTTCCGGAACTCATCCGACGATTTCCAACCCGAAGAAAAGGTGTCTAAAAAACCTGTCTCCGGAGGAAAGCTTGCATGGCTTAAAGATGAGCGCACCACAAAGATTACCGGCGCTTTTTTTATTCTGTTTTCATTGTTCCTGTTTTTATCCTTTACTTCACATATTATCAATCTATGGGGGTTTGAAACTGATCAGGACCTCTTGCAAAGCAATAGCTGGAAATGGTATAAAACCAATAACCCGAAGGGTGCTGCCAATATGATGGGTTATCTGGGCGCATGGTTTGGACACTTATTTATTCACAAATGGTTTGGCATTTCGTCTTTTATTCTGCTTTTCAGTATTTTTACTTTCGGCACCAAACTGCTGTTTAAATGGCAGATGTATCCCATACTCAAAATACTGAGGTACACTTTTTTTATTGTGGTATGGACTTCACTCGTCATGGGTTTTATTTTTCATCAACACAATCTGTTTATGGGTGGCGGTTTCGGTTATTTTGGCTTTATGTGGTTGAAAGGCCTGTTTGGATACATTGGCACAACACTTTTCCTTCTGTTATATGCCCTGATGTTCCTGATTGTAGTTTATAATATCGATTTCAGGTTCAGACTCAGCAGTCTTGTGCAGGACTTGCCGCCCGAAGATCAATCCATGTATCCTCCCGTACCTTTTTCTGAACATGAACTCGAAGCAGAAAAAATCAAAAATGACTTATTGGCACATGAGGCGCAAGCACGTGAAATAGAAGAACATCACGGCATCAATGCACAAACACTGCCTGATCCCGACGAGATACTGATAGTTGAGGAAGAGGCGACACCCGAGCCCATTACTTTTGAACTGCCGGTGAGCAAACAGAATAAAAAACCTGAAGTTAAAAACAACTTCGAATTAAAGATTGAAGCACCTGTAGTAGAAGAAGTGATAGAAGCTCCTGTTGTTCAGACTATCGAACCTGTCAGGGAAACAAGACTCGATGAGCTCTACGACCCAACTCTGGATTTGCCGGGATATCAAATGCCGACGATCGACCTGTTGCAAGACTATGAGTTTACCAAGACGGAAATCGACCGCAGTGAACTTGAAAGCAGTAAAAATCTGATTATTGAGACGCTTAAAAATTATAATATTGGTATTTCTGAAATCAAGGCGAATATAGGTCCGACAGTTACTTTATATGAAATAGTGCCTGCACCAGGTGTGAAGGTTTCAAGAATCAAGAATCTAGAAGATGATATTGCCTTAAGTCTTGCCGCCTTGGGTATTCGTATCATTGCGCCTATTCCGGGCAAAGGAACCATTGGTATAGAAGTTCCGAATAAAAAACCTGAAATGGTGCCGATGCGTCAGATGGTGGCCAGTAAAAAATTTCAGGACTGTAATTTTGAGCTCCCTGTCATTTTGGGAAAAACCATCTCTAATGAGTTATATATTGCCGATTTAAGCAAAATGCCTCACCTCTTGTGTGCCGGTGCGACAGGACAAGGTAAATCCGTGGGTTTGAATACGCTGATTGTTTCCTTATTATATAAAAAACACCCCTCAGAACTGAAGTTTGTTTTGGTAGATCCTAAAAAGGTAGAGCTTACGCTATACAACAAGATAGAAAGACATTTTCTAGCCAAACTGCCTGGAGACGGTGATGCGATTATCACAGATACCAAATTGGTGACCAATACATTAAACTCATTATGTATGGAGATGGATGACCGTTATGAGCTCCTGAAAGCCGCGGGAAAAAGAAATATTATAGAATACAACACCAAATTCAGGGAAAGGAAACTACTACCGACGGAGGGCCATAGATTCCTGCCATATATTGTGGTAGTGATAGATGAGGTGGCAGATTTGATGATGACTGCCGGCAGAGAAGTGGAAACACCTATAGCCAGATTAGCTCAACTTGCAAGGGCTGTAGGAATACATGTGATTTTGGCCACTCAGCGTCCATCTGTGAATATCATTACCGGTACCATTAAAGCTAATTTTCCAGCAAGGCTGGCCTTCAGAGTCACATCAAAAATTGACTCGAGAACTATTCTCGACAGCAACGGTGCTGACCAGCTGATTGGTAAAGGCGATATGCTCTTTAGCACAGGCAATGACCTTATACGTTTACAATGTCCGTTTGTTGATACACCAGAAGTTGAAAAAATTACCGAATTTATTGGCAACCAGAGAGGGTATTCAAGTGCCTTGATACTGCCTGAATTCCGCGGTGAAGAGGAAGCCGGCGGCAAAGATGATTTTGATCCAAACGAACGCGACGCCTTATTTGAAGATGCAGCGAGACTTGTCGTGATGACACAGCAAGGCAGTACTTCTCTTATTCAAAGAAAACTGAAACTGGGTTATAACAGGGCAGGTCGTCTGGTAGATCAATTGGAACAGGCAGGAGTAGTTGGATCGTTTGAAGGAGCAAAAGCCAGAAAGGTGCTTATTCCGGATGAAGTTTCTTTGGAACACTTTTTGGATAGCCTTTATAACAAATAATTTTATTATTTTTGCAGCGCTGTAAAAAAAGCCCTTTAAAAACGGGCTATTTGAGCAGTTAACACTATAAAATACATATATATAAATACATAGAAATGAAGAAAACAGCCTTATGGTCTTTAGTCCTACTAACCCTTATCAACCTTGCATTTGTTCCACCTATCAGCAGAGAAAAAGACAAAGTCGCTAACAAATTATTAAAAGATGTTTCCAAAAAATACAAATCTTACAAGACTCTAAAAGCAGATTTTACGGTTCTGAGTGAATCTGCAGAAGCGAAAGGCACAAAAAAAACAGATAAAGGCACTCTGATATCAAAAGGCGGTAGTTTTAAACTCATATTCGGTGGTCAGGAAATCTTCTGCAATGGCAAATATATTTGGACCTATACAAAAGAAACTAATGAAGTAGTAAAGGATAATTACAATCCCAATTCAAGCAATGGGATTAACCCCGCAAAGATTTTCACCATTTGGGAAAAGGGCTTTTTATATGTCAGTGAAGGCTCTTACAAAAAAGGCGCCTCTGATATCGCAAAAATCAAATTGACTCCAACAGATAAGACAAAACCGTATTTCCTGATGAATTTGGAGGTAGACCAAAGCAATAAAACTGTGCAAAGCCTGAAGGTATCATTCAAGGCCGGAAACAAACAGACTTATACCGTGACGTCCCAAACCCCCAATACAACAATTGACGATAAAAGTTTTGTCTTTGAAGCTTCAGGTTACCCAGGTGTTGAAGTGATTGACCTGACTAAAAAGAAATAAACAACACAAACTGATAGATAGCATTTAAGCTCAGATCCGTTTGTCATTCGCACTATATTGTATGGTTTTACATAATCGCATTAACGCAGAAGAACTTAAGAAAAAAATTCAGGAAAGCGCTGAAGCTCGTACCACTATTTCCTTTTATAAGTACCATTACATCACCGACCCAAAAGCCTTTAGGGATACCTTATATATAGCCTGGGACGCCTTAGGTGTTTTAGGCCGCATTTATGTTGCTGATGAAGGCATCAATGCCCAGTTATCGCTTCCTACAAACAATCTTGAAGCCTTTAAGACCCATCTTGACAGTATCGATTTTTTGCAAAACATACGTCTGAATATAGCGGTTGAGGATGATGGCAAATCGTTTTTCAAGCTGGCATTCAAGGTGCGAAAAAAAATTGTTTCGGATGGTATCAACGATCCCGATTTCGATGTCACACGTATAGGAAAACATTTAAAAGCAGAGGAATTCAACTCAATAACCGATAAGGATGATGTGATTATTGTTGATATGCGCAACCACTACGAGAGTGAGGTAGGACATTTTGAACATGCCATTTTACCCGATGTGGTAAGTTTCAGAGAACAATTGCCCATGGTGGCAGAGATGTTAAAAGATAAAAAAGATAAACCTGTGGTGATGTATTGCACAGGAGGCATACGCTGTGAAAAAGCCAGCGCTTATATGCTATATAAGGGTTTTAAAGAAGTTTATCAATTGGAAGGTGGTATCATCAATTATGCCAATCAAGTGAAAGCTCAGGGTTTGAAAAACAAGTTCCATGGCAAAAATTTTGTTTTTGACGAGCGTCTGAGTGAGCCTGTTACCGAAGAAGTGATTGCCAAATGTCATCAATGCGGAGAAGCTTGCGACAGCCATGTCAACTGTGCCAATGTTGCCTGCAATTTGTTATTTATACAGTGCCCTGCGTGCGCAGCCAAATACAATCACTGTTGCAGCGATGAATGTCAATCAATTGTTGCATTGCCGGAAGAGCAGCAAAAAGAACTCAGAAAAGGGAAAAACTACGGCCGATTGGTCTTTAACAAAGGTCGTAAACTCAAGACAAGCTAAAATCATTGCATTAGAGCATCTCTGATTTTCATATTTCCGACACTTATCCATTTCGTTTTTATTCTTAAGAGGCTTTTGTCCGTTTAGTGTAAAGTTTTTCATTTTTGTTTGATTAAGACTTAGAAAACATTAATTTTGATTTAAACTAAACCTCAGATTGTGACTTTGAGCCTTACCTTTTTGATTATCTTTTTATCATTTTACTTAGGCTCTTCTGCCCAGGTATTTGCCGATGCAGGGCCGGACAGAGATATCTGTATAAATGATACCCTTCAAGTAAAAGGTGCAGGACTTCTTACAGGTAAAACATTGGGTAAGAGGGCAATACCCTGAAAGCATAGATATCAGCTCTTGGGCGGCAGGTGTGTATTTTTTCGAACTCACGCAAGGCTCTAGAAAATGTGTGCTTTCTTTTATTCAATTAAAATAGCAAAGATATTGATCAACAAAAACGAAGACTAATCCACTGTTTATCCGTGACATACATTTTATTTTTTATATTTATGCAACATTATGACACAGTCTCTCGTCAATAGGGTATAAAACTAAAACTATGAAAATTATCTACTATTTTGCACAGCAGGAGGCTCTATGCAGTTTTATTACCCAAAAAGAACTAAATTTGGCTTTCAACCGTCTTACACAGATGAAAACACTACTAACTATACTTATCGCCTTTTCTTTTTTTCACATCAATGCACAGGTCACTGCCCAGGCCGGTCCTGATCAATCCATTTGCCTTATGGACACCTTAAAAGTATTTGGTACTGGCCTTAATAAAGGCGATACAGGTTCCTATCAATGGAAAGATATTGGAAATAATATGGTGTATTTTAATACGAGTTATCTGGCGATTAAGTTAACCAATACAAGCAGCAGGTCGTTTGAACTTAAAGTCACAAAAGTTTCAAACGGAAATACCTATTATGCGTATGATACCCTTAAAGTAATAGTAAATGCCCTTCCCAGTTTTGCTTTTAAGGGCATTCCGCCGAGATGTTATTTAGATGGCCCCCTGAACCTAACTGCTAATCAGATTGTTACAGCTTATCAGGGTAATAAATCCAGCAGTACAGGCAATATCAGATATTTTCAACGTTTTAAAAACCCAAGTTGGATAAGTGGCGGACCGGTAGGAGTTAATGATTATATTTATGACTATCCAAAATATATCAGCAATGGACAAGTTCCTAAAACAGGGTTTAGAGATAGCGTTTGTTATGAATTTACGGATTCACAGGGCTGTTATAATTCCGAATGCAAACCTTTTCGCATGAATCCAAACCCGGTCGTTGATATTAACGATGGTGTTTTTTGCCAACAGGCCGGAGTCATTACATTGGATAAACTTGTGAGCAAACCTTTTTCTAAAGTTGGTGGTGTGCAAAGTTTCAGGATTTTGAAAGTACCAACAGGCTCCGGAGTAGACCCTAATGCCATTTTAAGTACTGCACCCACTTCACCCCCCACAACTGTCATGTATCCGGGGAACCCGGGTGAGAATGAAAAGACCGGTGATTATGTCGTCGAGTATTGTTTTAAAGACGCTATAACCGGTTGCCAGACTTGTGATACCTCCACTGTCAATGTAATCAGACTGCCTGAAATAAAATTCAGTTCAATCACTCAAGAATGCGTTAACAACCCCCTATTGGCCCTCGATAGTTTCGCTACAGACAAATATTCAGGCAAACGTTTTACTCATGGTACATGGTCGACTGTAGAATATGGCGGTTCAAGAGATATGAGTAACTCTTCGGTGCGTGATAAAATCCTCAACTCTGTTAAATTCCAGAAATATTTCGATCCTAGTTTGGGTGCCGGACAATATCTCTTGAGACTTAAAGACAGCTCCAGTGGATGTCCTATTTCAGACAGCGTTTATATCAAAGTAAATGGCTTACCGCTTATTAAGATTAATGTGTTAGATTCAGTTTGTGCCAATGATTCAGCCTTCATGCTGGAGAATATGCAGCCCTCAGGCAATGTTGGCTCTTGGAGCGGAAAAGGCGTTAACGGCAGAAAATTTGACCCTTCATCCTTTACCTCAGGTTTATTGTTAAATACTTCAAAAGTTATATATACCTACACCCATCCTCTAACTTTATGTACTTCCTCCGATTCTCAATATGTTCTGGTACAGAATGCCCCTAAGTTTAAAGCAATTGCTACGGCTCAATCCGGACAAAGATATCGTGTCAATTTCAGCTTGTCCAACATATCTTATATGGATACAAGCAAAGCGACCTTTGATTGGGATTTTGGCAGCAGCGGCAACTCTTCTTACGCTCATCCTTCAAATATTTTTTATGCAGACAGTGGTCGACATACCGCCTATGTGAGAGTTAGTTTCGGATTATGTGATACCTACGACTCCATTATATTCGACTTAAATTACAAGACTGTATCCATTGAAGATATCACTTATCTTATCGCTATTTACCCCAATCCTGCTCATGATCAATTGACTGTTCAAATGCCGTTGGATGCAGCAATCAGTCTGTATGTCCTGAATGGGAAGATGATTTCTGCACAAATAGGAAAGGCTGATATACCTTCAGTATTTTATATATCCGAACTGCATAAAGGAATTTACCTGGTCTCTATTCAGACCGACAAACAAGTCATTTGGAAAAAGGTAATGATTGAATAAGCGGGGCTTTATGATGTGTTATGGCGTCATTTGCCTTAACTTGTAAATCCTTGTAAACGCATACCCAACCCGGAATTCCTTCCGAAGTTCTATTTTTCCTTCATATTTGATGGTATCACCCATATTGCCCGGATGCGTAAACACAAGATAATCTTTCTTAGGCAATGAATCCTGCATAGGCACCGACTGCACATTGCCTGTATTATAACCGTTTTCACTGCTCCAGTAAGCCGCAGATAAAGGAAAATCCATGCCAATTTTCTGCTCATGATAAGTCTTGTTTTTTAATTCCTCCACCACCATTTGTAAACTTTGTACATGGTTAGCGTAAGAGAAATCCACATCTGTATATAGCTTTCCATTATTCCAGTTAAAAATACCATTACAGCCTATCAGAATAATAAGCGACCATTGCAGGTACACATATCTGCCAAAGGTTTTTACCAACAACACATAAAGAATATATATCAGCACAACAAAATACATGGTATAACGCGACAAGTAATAATTAAGTACTAAAAAACACAAGGCTCCTGCAATGGTTACCGGCAATATCAGCAAATGACTTTGCCATAAAGACCTCCATTTTCTGAATGTTTTTATCAGCCATATTATCAAGATAATACCACCGATTAAAACTATTCCGAAACGGCCCTGTTCATACAAAAAATACTGTTTGAAATTATCCCATCTCTCCCTGATATAATAAGGGTCAAATGAGGACAAGGAAGTGTGTAACGGATAAAAATAATATCCCCGCTGGTACTTTTGTACAGCAATAAATATAAGAAATGTCAAGACAGGTATAAGAAAATAAACAAAAAACCCTTTGCTTGTTATTTTTTTATGACTCATGCTATCCGAAAGCAGAAATGCCACAGGCAGAATGAGTGCAGATTCTTTGATTTGCAGCGCCGCAACCAAACAGATCATAACAGCCCATTTTTTATCCTGAATATAAAACATGACAGCTCCGAGGGTAGCCACCATTAATGGCATTTCGGGAAGTATCAATAAAGATTGTGATAAAAAAAGCGGCTGCACAAAAATGGCGAGTGTGGCACATACAGCCTGCCACTGAGGCAAATAACGCAAACATATTTTGTAGCAGAAATAAAAGCCCAATACATTTAATAATGCTGCTGCAAAATGTGCCGATGCGGGTACACAGCCAAACAATTTAAATGCCAGTGCAAAATAAAAAGAACACAACAAAGGATGCCCACGGGATAGTTCATCGGGAACAGCTGATGGCATCAGACTCAGTCCATGCGCATACAAATGCGTGGAAGAACGGCTATATACACCTAGTTCATCCCAGAAATAAGGCTGAGTAAATACATGAAATTGCCATTGTACAGCAAGATACACAAATACAAATCCAAAAAACAAAATCAGCGTTGGAGCGAATTGATATTTGTTTTCTTGTAGCATGAAGGTGTCAAAGATATAAAAAAAGCCCCGATGTTTTTACCGGGGCTTTTTTGTATGGGATAGGTTTATTTCAAGAACAGAAGGTCTCTGTACTTAGGCAGTTTCCAACTGTCATTTTCAATTAATTCCTCAAGTTTATCAGCACTTTCCCTGATGCTTTCAAAATACGGTTTTACCTTGTCGCAATATGCTTTTGCTTTTTTATCCGCATGTGTAAGCAGATTGGCTTTCCTGCGCTCTTCGGTCATTTTAGCATTATTATCCCAGATAGCATTGATATGTTTTGATATTTCTTTTACCAATTCGAGCAGTGCTTTGTTATCACTTTTTGTCATACCGATTTTATTCAGTCCTTCAATGGTATCCACCAGTTTTTTCTGGTAATCTACCGCTGATGGAATCACATAGTTCTTTGCAAGTTCACCCAAAATTCTACCTTCAATCTGTATTTTTAAAAGGTAATCTTCGAATTTAATTTCAGTTCTTGCCTCTAATTCCTTTTTAGTGAAAATCCCATTGTTGACAAAAAGATCCTTAGTTACTTTGGTATTATAGGCATCCAAAGCATAAGGTGTTGTTTTAATGTTATTCAAACCTCTTTTTGCTGCTTCTTTTACCCATTCTTCGCCATATCCGTTGCCTTCAAAAATAATTTTCTTTGAAGCTTTTGAATACGAAATCAACACTTGTTCTATCGCGGCAAGTTTATTCACTTTTTTCTTGATCAGCGCATCTACATCTTTTTTGAAAAGCGCCAGTTGGTTGGCCACAATGGTATTTAAAACAATGATTGCATTACTGCAATGATCGCTTGAACCCACTGCCCTGAATTCAAATTTATTACCAGTAAATGCAAATGGTGATGTTCTATTTCTATCGGTATTATCCAGCAGAATCTCAGGAATACGGTATACACTGATGGTTTTTTCGCTCACTCTGCCTGGTTTGCTCGAAGCTTTAGAGTTTTCAAATTGATTTAAAACCTGTGACAATGTACTTCCGATAAATACAGACATAATAGCCGGAGGTGCTTCATTGGCACCCAAACGGTGGTCATTGGCTGCGGTTGCAATACTGGCTCGCAGCAAATCTGCGTGATCATGAACAGCTTTAATCGTATTGATAAAAAATGTCAGGAACTGCAGATTATCCTGTGGACTGTGGCCTGGAGACAATAGATTAACACCGGTATCGGTTACGATTGACCAGTTATTGTGTTTACCTGATCCGTTAACACCTTTGAAAGGTTTTTCATGCCAGATGACTTTTAGTTTGTGTCTACCTGCTACAGATTGCATCACATCCATCAACAATGAGTTATGGTCAATTGCTATATCCGCTTCTTCGAACATTGGCGCACATTCGTATTGACCAGGAGCAACTTCATTATGTCTCGTTTTTAATGGAATACCCAGTTTTAATGCCTCTCTTTCAAAATCCGTCATGTAATTATAGATACGCTCAGGAATGCTGCCAAAATAATGATCTTCCAGTTGCTGACCTTTTGCCGGCATATTACCTACCAATGTTCTGCCAGCAAATACTAGGTCAGGGCGCTGGTGATATAATTCTTCATCAATCAGGAAATATTCTTGTTCTATACCCAAAGAGACTTTGGCATTCTTCACATTGGTATCAAAATACTGACATATTTCAGTTGTTGTTTTAGTTAGGAAATTTGTAGATTTAATCAATGGCGCTTTATAATCTAAAGCCTCACCGGTATATGCAACAAAAATGGTGGGGATACAAAGTGTTTTTCCACTTGCTTTTTCCATAATAAATGCCGGAGAGGATGGGTCCCAGGCACTATAACCTCTGGCTTCGAATGTATTGCGAATACCTCCGTTCGGGAAACTGGAAGCATCCGGCTCTTGTTGCACCAGCGCTTTACCCGAAAACATTTCAACCCCGGTATCGATGCCGGTAGGTTCAAAAAAAGCATCGTGTTTTTCTGCTGTTGCACCGCGCAATGGTTGAAACCAGTGCGTGTAATGTGTTGCTCCTTTTTCAATCGCCCAGTTTTTCATACCTTCTGCAATTTGATCAGCCATTTTCCTGTCCATTGGCTTACCGGTATTTCTTGACTCGTTAACTGCTTTGATGGCTTCTTTACTGACATATTCTGCCATAGCTTTTGGCCCAAATACGCTTTTGCCGTAGTATTCCGAAATTTGTTTCATATGATGTTTAGATATTTTTTGTTCGCTTTTGGATGTGGATTGAATCATTTTTCCTGATTTTTGGTGCAAAAATAGGTTGGTCTGCCACGTGATAAATTAAAAACTTGTTAATTTATTCCACATTTCATCAAATTTTCCATATTCATGTTGATATTTTTCATTATTTTCGACACTTTATTTGCTCAATAGTCAGTTTCCATACAATCAGCTATCAAAATTACAGCATATCAGCCTAGAAATTGGTCCTGCTCTACAAAATGCCTGCAAAATGAGCTGGAATGCGCTATATCATCTGAACGGCTATATTGATGCTTTTCCACCGGCTGCCCTTAAAACGGATATGCTGCTGCTGCAAATTGCAGATACGAGGCATTCTTTTGAACTTGAAAATTACCCAATTTCCTTTACACGTTTGTTTGAAGCCTATTCTTCTGAAAATGCATTAAATGACCCAAAACCTGAACTCATATTCAATTTTCTTGCTTATTACCGCCTTCAGTCTAAAATTGACATAAATACACTCAGACCCCTATATGATTTTGCATTAAAAAAGCAAGAAATATTCAGAGATAAAAAAGAGATCACAGTAAAAAGCTACAACACTAACCTCACGCTCTACACAGCACCCAATCAATATGCTGTCATTAGAAATCTGAGAGATGAACTGGATTTTTTATTCCGCAACCCACTCGAAATAGACGAACTCCTGCAGATGTGCTTGTGCCATTTTCAAATCAGGGCTCTTGCTCCTTTTAACCATTTTAATCAGCATACAGCAAGAACTTACTCAAATTTGTGGGTGAAATCGCAACAACTCAATTTTAATTTTCTCCCCATATCCGGACCAATCTTAAAAAGCAAAGAAACCTACCAGCTGATGATGAGGGAAATTACAAATAGTGAAAACTACGAGGCCTGGTGTCTTTATCTGCTCGAAATGATGAGGGAAGCCGCCACCAATATGCTAAAAACCCTGAAGGAAATTCAGTCTATGAAAAAAAATACGCTTGATATCATGGCAAAGTACACCTCCTATCAGTTGCCTTCGGATGAACTTCTTCCTATCATTTTCAGCAAGCCTTATATTAAACCCAAATATCTTATAGAGGGGCTCGATTGCCATCGACAAACAGCTTATGCTTATTTAAATCATTTGGTGAGAGCCGGTATATTGATAGAAAAAAAATCGGGAAGGGAGAAACTGTATCTTCACAAGCAATTATTCGATGTATTGTCGAATTAAGTTAGGGATTAGCTAAAAAAGTATTTATTTTGCCCCCTATGAAAGCGATGAAGCGGATCCTCAAACTTATCCTCCCGTTTAAAGGTCTTGCTGCGCTTAATATGTTGTTTAATCTGATACAGATTCTGGCGAGTCTGTTTTCACTTGCGCTTGTGATGCCTCTGCTTGACTTTATGTTTAACAACAATGCAAGTGCCCTTAAACAAAAAACCTCGAATGGCAGCGACTTCAATTCAATTTACAACAGTTTTATCCATTGGATGACAGAACTGGTGAAAGATGATAAAAAAGAGGCGCTTTTTTATATCTGTATCACCCTGATTGTTGCCACCGTCATTAAAAATATTGCCAGATATCTGGCGCTTTATTACTTAGTTATTCTTAGAAATCTGGCCTTAAAAGGCATCAGAAAAAAAATATATGACAAGGTACTCGATCTGCCACTTTCATATTTCAGCAATGAAAGAAAAGGCGACATTATTTCGCGTATGAGCAATGATGTAAAAGAACTTGAATGGAGCATGATGGCTTCATTGGAAGCCATATTTAAGGAACCTGTGACCATTCTGTTTTATATCGGGTCTCTGATCTATATGAGTCCTCAGCTGACCTTGTACGTCATCATTCTTTTACCTTTTGCGGCAGGTTCAATTGCCTTGCTTGGCAAATCTTTGCGCAGAAAATCAAAACGCAATCAGGAACAGCAGAGTGCGGTATTGTCTTTTCTGGAAGAATCTTTGGGAGGTATTCGCATTATTAAGGCATTTGTGGTGGAGAAGGTTTTTCGCGGCAAATTTAATGCCCTGAATGACAGCTCTACAACAGCCAATATCAAAGTCAGTCACCGAGGTGATATGGCCTCCCCTATCTCAGAAACATTGGCCATCATTGTCGCCGGAATTTTATTGTGGTTTGGAGGCAATATGGTATTTGATGGTGAAATAGCCGGCTCAGCGTTTTTCCTTTATTTTATTATTTTCAGTCAGGTGATACCTCCTTTTAAACAACTCTCACAGGCTTTTCCCATGATACAGAGAGGTGCAGTAAGCATGGACCGATATGAAGAAATTCTGAATGCAGATATTAAAATTATAGAAAAAGAAAAACCATTAAATATTCATGAATTCTCAAAGGAAATTGAATACAAAAACATTAGTTTCAGTTATGGTAAAGATCTGGTATTGGATAATGTCTCTTTTTCTATTCCAAAAAACAAAAAGATTGCTTTGGTTGGTGCCAGCGGAAGCGGTAAAAGTACCCTAGCAGATCTATTGCCGAGATTCTATGATGTCGTCGCAGGTTCCATTTTAATTGATGGTGTTAATATCAAGGATTTTAAAGTCGATGACCTCCGATCATTAATGGGTATAGTCACCCAGGAAGCTATTTTGTTTAATGATACCATAGCAAATAATATCATTTTTGGTCAGGAAGGTGTGGTCATGAAAGATGTGGAACATGCGGCAAAACTTGCCAATGCCCTTGA
>Ga0123337_10001740_pt1 | contig 26920 bp, 28 predicted proteins | sample frozenSSSSmetaG_FD_89792 | JGI IMG/M metagenome (GOLD analysis project Ga0123337, IMG submission 89792) | Glacier valley bacterial and archeal communities from Borup Fiord, Nunavut, Canada, to study Microbial Dark Matter (Phase II) -... | ecosystem: Environmental > Aquatic > Freshwater > Ice >...
AGGTGCAATAAAGGCTGGTATGAGATTTTATGCTGGTTATCCTATTACACCATCTACTGAAATTGCTGAGATTTCCGCTCTTGAATTATGTCTAAAGCTTTATGAATTCCTGCACCCATCGTAGTCAAGCCCTGTGCTGTCAAAATCGGCGGATTAAATTGATCGGCAGTCACAAAGTCTTGTAGTACATTGATATTACTATCAAAAGTGACGATCGCCACTTCTACCCGTCTGGCAGCTAAGGAATTTTTGACTAATTCATCCTTTAAACTTAGTAAACCCTGATTTAAAGCCTCAATCGGATCTCCTTGCATCGAGCCAGATGTGTCTAGCAACAGCACACAAGGACAACGTGGTTCTGGGTTCTCAGCAAATTCTACTACTTCATCAATTCGTAATGTATCATGCATAACTTTTTGTGTTATGTTAAAGTTCAACGTTTTATTTTCCTTTTGTCAGAGTATATATTGACAGTTGCCGAAGCCACTATAGAATATAGTATCTAGTCATAGATGGTCTAATCTTTATTAAACAAATTATTTTCATGAAGTTCTCTATATTAAGATGAACTTGAGCATAGCTTAGTTTATCAAAACCGACCATTACCTGTTGTAATGTATTTACCAAAAATTTATATCCATTAAGCCTACAGTACAATAAATACGTAAACTTTCCTAGATAAGTTTTTAAAGATTTTATGTAGGAGAATCGGTTCTTTAGAGAAAAGTGATTAACCATAATTAAGATCATTAGCTCTAGAAGTATACCAGTGTAACTACGGAAACTGAGAATCAAATTTGCCTCTTTAAGAGAGTGGGCATAAATAAACGTCATTATTAAGGTCTTCAGCCAAGAGTTGTCGGTAGTGAGTAAAGCTTGGAAGCAACCAATATCTACTGATAGTCTAGCCATAATCAGTGTTTACCTTTATTCATACCCACCTACTTGTTTTTTGAGATAAATTAGGTATAATGTGCCAAATGTAACAAATATATTCTAAAAATTATAATTTTTAATATAGTTAGACATATTTTAAAATAGATGATTTGTGTGTAGAGAAATATGACAAAGAAGAAAATGTTTCATCGCTGATATTCTCAATTTACAAATGTTCGGTTGTTGATTCCGTAAAAAACTTGAAAAATATGAATAATTCAGGTGCATTCACCAAACTACGTCCTTTAAGTTTATTAAGACAGTTATCCAATTGCTCCGACAGTACTTGTTTACAAGCATTAAGTAACTCAGTTTCTTGGTCGATTTACTTAGAACAGGGCAAAATAACCTACGCTACCCATTCAGTGGAACCATTTGATCGATTAGAACGTCATTTGCGTCGCCTCAGCCACCAAATTCCACTACTTACTAGCGAGGTTCGTGTTCAATTACGTCTGATGTTTGAACCTGATTTACACAATCAGTTAATCGAACATAACAGCAATTCCATCAGCCACCCTCCTGAGTATCAAGCTATATCCTGGCTTGTTAGTCAACAACATCTACATTCTACACAAGCAGCAATGCTGGTTCAAGAATTAGTTAAAGAGGTGATTGAATCATTTTTGCTCATCAAAGAAGGTACTTATCAATTAACAGAACCACTGAATAGAATACCAAAAAATTGTCGTCTAGATGTAGAAAAAATTCTCGAATGTTGCCAAATGCGATTACAGAATTGGCAGGCTTTTGTTCCTCAAATTTCTTCTCCCTATCAACGTCCATATTTCTTGATTAACAGTAAAGTTGAGGAAAAAGATTTACCAAACCTCCAGCCACATTTAACTAATTGGATGAAGGGTTTTAGCCTGCGTCATCTGGCTGTAATTTTGAATCAAGATGAAATTCAACTGGCTGGCAATTTATACCCTTACATCGTTAATGGTGCGATTATCTTGCATGAACCAGATCCACCATTTGATAGATTACCAAAGATTTTTGAGCAGCGATATCTACGACGGGCTACGCCGGAGCTTTTCTCAAAATCAATTACAGACTTAGTTCGCAGCAAAGAAAAACTAAATAGCACCCTCAACTCTTACGCAGTTATTTCTGAAGAGAATATAGTTCCTGTTCAGCGATTACCACAGATTTCTGCTCCTCCAAAAGCAAACTTTCAGGAACCAACAATATCAAATAACATAAATCCTGCTTCCCAAAGAGTAACGGCTGCTACTGTAACGGCAGAAAAAGTCCACAAAATCGTTTCTGTAGATGATAGCCGCACAATTCTCAAAGAAATTAGCTATTTCTTAGAAAATGAAAATTTTTCTGTAGTGACTATCAACGATCCAATAAAAGCCGTTTTGTCAATTATAAGGCACAAACCAGACTTAATTTTGCTAGATTTAAACATGGTAGGAATCGATGGTTATGAATTGTGTCGGATTATACGAAATAATTCCATATTTAAAAGGACTCCGATCATTTTTGTCACTGGGAATAAAGGAATTGTAGACCAAGTAAAAGCGAGATTAGTAGGGGCATCTGGATATCTGACTAAACCGTTTACTCGTGCAGAATTACTGAAAATGGTCTTTAGGCATTTGACTTAAATTAAGCACAAAATATTTCGTAATTCGTAATTAGAAGAATTTGCACATGGCTACTAATCTAGAAATTGATGAAAACTTAATTAAGGAAGCTCTCGAACTTGGTGGTCATCCAACTAAGGATGCTGTTGTTGAAGAGGCATTACGAGAGTATGTGTAACGTCGAAAGCAACTGAAAATTTTAGAGCTATTTGGTAGGATTGAATACGACGATGATTATGACTACAAGCAGCAGCGCCGGAGTCGATGAAACTCATTGTTGATACTTCTTTATTATCTGATTCCAAAATCACCAAATAAAAATATGAGTATCTAATAAAACCTTCATAAACCCCAAAAAGAATCTGGTAAAGGATCATCAAAATCATCACTCATTACCATAGAGCCACGATTTAAACCCGCTTTGGGAACTACAGGCTGTTCTTGGGGTTGAGACAAAGGCAAAACCCTTGCCCAAGGGACACCCTGCCGAGTTAGCGTTACTTCAACATGATTTTGGATATCTGACAATAAATCAGCTAAATTATCCGATAAGTCAGCAATATCAAAAGTTTTTGGTGACATTTTTATTTATGCCCTACTCATTACCAGCATTATAATAGGATTCCTAAAACAAGCACACTCCATGCGTATTTCTCTAAATTGTCTCGTTAAGAGTCTCTGACTCTTAATTCCTATGTGAGGCGGAGCCTCAAGACTTGTGGCACCGCAATGAGGAGCATTTCCAGCCAGAGGCTAGAAACGAGGTTTTAAAGGAGTTTTGGCTTAAGTTGACACCAATGGCTTTCCGGCCCACCCCACAAGTAGTAGTAATTTATTTGTGGGAAATCCCTTATGCTTTCAACAGTGATTTAATTCGCTGCTTCACCAGATAATAACTGTTGTGTAAAAAAGCCATCCGCCTTTGCCTTTCTTTTTTTACAGCTTGTTCAGCATGCCAATTAGACCAAATTGAATTATCAAGGTATTGAAAAAATAAATCTTTCTCAGGATGGTTACAATTATTGTGCCAAGGCTTATCCCCAGTTGAAAAATGAATAATCTCAGGATTATTAATTAGCTGATTGAATACATCTTCTGTAAACGGACTATCTTGCCAAGATGAATATTGAAACAAATATGGCATTTGATTCCATCTGGGTTCAAGTTCTCCCCATTTTCCGGCAAGAATAGCATTTAAAGCATCTTGATCATGCCACCGCACATACTGTTTATTTATTGTTAAATACTCTATTACTTTTTCAAAAATCTGATCTTCCCGCCATTTTTTTAGATTCATTACTAGAACCCCGGAATTAAAGTATTTAGATTCTGGAGAAATGCCAAGCTCTTGATAATTCATGAGTCCTCTTGGCGAAGATACATAAGGCGCTCCCATATCCTGTGCTGCCAAGAGATAATATTCTCCAATATCAATATTCCATAATCCCTCTATATTTCCTTGTACAATCAGATCGCTATCAATGTAAATTGCCTTATTAAATTGCTTTGGTAATAGTTGAGGAATTAAAAGCCGATAATAAGCAGCAGTTGTAATAGTGGATGAAGTTTGGGCATTTTTGAAGTGCTGTTTTCTAGGCTTGAGCCAATTGATACTGACTTGCTCAGATTTTAAGTTTTTGATAATTCTCTGTTTGTTGAGTTGACTAATTCCCCCATCAATAATATATAGAACCAACTTGTGTTCACTTTGGAAATTGGCAATAACTGAGCGCGTAGCCGATGCTATAGGCATAGAGTAGTTATCATCAGCAGCGCAAACAAGAACAATTGGTTTTTCGTTTAATAGGATTGTCATTATTGGATTTTTATATAATTTAAATATTGCTAAGATAGACGTAGAGATTTGAACGTAATCACCGTATAAATACCCAAATTAACGCCTGTTTACCCTGATTCCTCTTAACTCATTGAAAGTTTGATATTGAAATAACCGGATATCAAGGATTTTACTTGATTGACGTTACATAAACTAACTCCCCTCTCCGTTTCGGAGAGAGGTTGGGGGAGAGGTTCTTCCAGGATTACTGATTTGGTGTTCTACAGGCGATCGCAAAAAATGTAAAGATAAACTAAAAAAGCGATATTTTTCTGCCAGTCTAACGTAGTAGGATTGTTCAAGTGAAAGGGTACGTCTTGCGGGACGAGTAGCCATCGATCGCTAGTAAACACCCTAAAATTAGAGCAAAAGACGATTCCTAAAAAAAGCACACTCCATGCGTATTTCTTTAAACTGGCTGCGCGAACTAGTAGAGATAAAACTTAGTCCAGAAGAATTAGCCGAAACCCTGACAATGGCGGGGTTTGAGGTTGAAGAGATTGAAGATCGCCGCACTTGGGCAAATGGCGTGGTTATCGGGAAAGTGCTTGAGCGTCAACCCCATCCCAACGCCGATAAATTGAGTGTTTGCCAAGTGGATATCGGTACAGGTGAGACTTTAAATATTGTCTGTGGTGCTGCCAATGTGAAGGCAGATATTTATGTGCCAGTGGCAACTACGGGTACTTACTTACCCAAGATCGATTTAAAAATTAAACCTGCAAAACTGCGTGGTGTCCCATCTCAGGGGATGATTTGTTCTTTAAAAGAACTCGGTTTGCCCACCGATGTAGACGGAATTCATATTTTTACCCAGGAAAATTTACCATTGGGTAGTGATGTGCGTCCATTGTTGGGTTTAGATGATGTAATTTTAGACTTAACTGCAACTGCTAATCGTGCTGATGCTCTGAGTATGGTAGGCGTAGCACGGGAAGTAGCAGCTTTGACGGGTGGAAAGTTGAGCATTTCTGAACCTGGTGAAGTCTCTATTTCCAAAAATGCTGGAAATTTAGCTTTAAAAATCGCCGATACCCAAGCTTGTCCTGCATATATTGGTACGGTAATTGAACAGGTAAAAATTGCTCCATCTCCAGAATGGTTGCAACAGCGTTTACGGGCGGCTGGGGTACGTCCCATCAGTAATGTAGTGGATATTACTAACTACGTTTTGTTGGAATGGGGACAACCACTGCACGCCTTTGATTGCGATCGCCTACAATCTCTTGCAAGTAGTGAAAATTTAACCATCGGCGTCCGCTTCGCCACTGCGGGAGAATCCCTCAAAACCCTAGATGGACAAACCCGCACCCTATCAACCCAAAATTTGTTAATTACCGCCAACGAAAAACCCGTTGCACTGGCGGGAGTTATGGGTGGGGAAGAAACAGAAGTCCATGAAGGGACTCAAAGCTTAGTTTTAGAAGCGGCGTTATTTGATTCGGTGGCAATTCGCCGTTCTTCCCGGAGTGTTGGGTTAAGAAGTGAGGCTTCTGGCAGATATGAACGGGGAGTTAACCGGGCTGAGTTGGAAATAGCTAATCGCCGCGCCTTGTCCTTAATTAGCGAATTGGCTAGTGGAATTCTTATACAGCAGGAAATTGCCGATACCCGCCCCGATAAATCTACCTGGAGTCATTCCATCGGACTGCGTTTAGATCGAGTTAATCAAATACTCGGGCCAATCGATTTGGGAGAAGACACAGGTGAACTCCAAGAACAAGATGTTGAGCGCATCCTGACTGCATTGGGATGTCAGTTGACTCCTTCAGGAGAAGATAGTACACATCAACGTACATGGTCAGTTTCCGTACCACCCTATCGTTACCGCGACTTAGAGCGAGAAATTGATTTAATTGAAGAAATTGCCCGTCTCTATGGGTATAACAAATTCTGCGATACCTTACCAGAAAAAGCGGAAGCTGGCTATCTGCCTTTAGATGAGGAACTGATTCGCAAGTTACGAGCTTTCCTCCGGGCTGAAGGATTGACAGAATTAATCAACTATTCTTTAGTCAAACCAGGAGAAGAGAGAGGGATAGTATTAACTAACCCCTTGTTTGTCGAATATTCGGCACTGCGAACTGATTTGATATCTGGGTTAATTGATGCCTTTCAATATAATTTAGAGCAGGGTAATGGTGCCCTTAACGGTTTTGAAATCGGGCAAATCTTCTGGCGAGAAGAAGATGGTTTGCAAGAAACAGAAGCCCTTGCAGGGATTGTAGGAGGCGATCGCACCCTTGGCAAATGGTCAAAAAGTGGACGCGAACAACCCATCACCTGGTTTGAAGCCAAAGGCATTTTAGAAAGTATATTTCGCCAACTTGCCTTGGAGGTAGAATTTCAACCTGATCGCCGCGACGATCGCTTACATCCAGGGCGCACCGCTTCCCTGTGGATTCGGGGTAACAGGCTGGGTATTTTTGGACAACTCCATCCCCAATTGCGACGAGAAAAAGGCTTACCAGATTCCGTTTATGTTTTCCAGTTGGATTTAGATGTGCTTTTAGATTCTCTAGGACAAGATGAAATCCTCGTTCCAACATTCGGTTCCTATTCTACCTATCCAGCTAGCGATCGCGATATCGCCTTTTTCGCACCCGTGAAAATCTCAGTTGCCGAAATTCAAAAAGTAATTACCAAAGCGGGTAAAGATTTGCTCGAATCGGTGGAATTATTTGATGAATATCGTGGCGAAAATGTAAAAGAAGGGCAGCGGAGTTTAGCATTTCGTTTAGTTTATCGCGCTAGCGATCGCACTCTGACTGAGGCAGAAGTCGAACCAGTACACAATAAAGTTCGTGAAGCCTTGGTGGAAAAATTCGGCGTAAACCTGAGAAGTTAGTCATTGGGCATTGGGCATTGGGCATTGGGCATTGTTTGGTTTATCTCCCTCATTTCCCCCTGCTTCCCCCACTCCCCACTCCCTACTCCCGTTCATTTTTTTAAATTTTTAATTGATTAACCATGCCTAAATATGTACTCTGGGGAAGTTACTGCGAAGACGTTCTCGAAAAACGTACCCCCCACCGTCAAGCTCATTTAGACGGATTAGCAAAACAGAAAAAATCCGGTGTGCTGATTACTATTGGCCCCACCAAAGATGTTACAAAAGTTTTTGGGATTTACGAAGCCGAAGACGAAGCCACTGTGCGCCAGTTAATTGAAAATGACCCCTACTGGAAAAATGGCATCTGGACTGAGTATTCTGTTAAAGAATGGATTCAGGCTTTTTAAATTGGGCATTGGGATGGGAAGATGAGGATGAACGTTGAACCTTTGAACATGAACGTTGAACCTTTGAGCTTGAAACTTTCAGTTTTAACTTTCCCCCATCCCCCTCATCTCCCTACTCCCCACTCCCCTCCTATGAAAATTTGGCAGGCTGATTTTTATCGTCGTCCGTTACCAGATGCATCTGGACAAATTTTATGGGAGTTGTTGATTTGTGACACAACTCGCAGCTTTAAATATGAAGCTACCTGTCTCCAGTCAGCAGCAAATTCTAATTGGGTTGCTGCTCAACTTGAGTTAGCCTCTGGTGAAAAATTGCCAGATGTGATTCAGGTATTTCGTCCTCAGTCACTAAGTTTAATTGAGGCGGCTGGACGCAATTTAGGTATTAATGTCGAACCTACCCGCCACACCTTGGCGTTGAAGCAGTGGTTAGAAGAAAAGCAATATCCTTCAACGCTCGATAAACCGCCCCCAGTACCATTACCAGAAAACCTCTGGGGAGAACAATGGCGTTTTGCGACTCTAGCTGCTATTGATGTAGAAACGAGATTTAGCGATCGCCCCATTCCCATTTTGCACATCCCAGAATTTTTAAAACCCATCAATTTGGGTTTGGCGTCAACAATGCCCGTCTCTGGTGTAATAATTTATGGTGGACGGCAATCAATGCGTCTAGCACGGTGGTTGCAGCAAGCTCGTCCTGTGGCGTTAAACTACATTTCTGGCACACCGTATGGCTTAATATTAGAAGCTGGCTTAGTGGATAGGTGGATTGTTGCCACATTTGAAGATCCAGAAGTTACAACAGCAGCCCAAGCATTTGAACAACGAAAACAGCAAAGCCGAGGATTGCATTTTTTGTTAGTGCAACCCGATGATTCTGGGATGACTTATAGCGGCTTTTGGTTATTGCAGGCAGAAGATTGATATTAATTGCCAAAAATATTGTTCTGTTTCTTCTTGCCTATTTACTTACTTTGTTGATCAGCAGTTCCACATTTAATTTTCATAAGTAAAGTAATCAAAGCACTTGGCTAAATAGACTTTCTTCCCTACGAGATATTACGCGAACATTTTTAATTTTTAATTGCTTATGACTATTAGCCAATTTCACCCCGATCTTTCTCCAGAAGCATACCTAGAAGCTGAAAAATCCAGCCTGAATAAACACGAATATATTCAAGGGCAAATCTATGCAATGTCAGGGGCAAGTGATGCCCATGTGACAATTACTACTAATCTCATTGCCCTCTTGAGAAATCATGTTCGCGGTACAGGTTGTCGCCTTTACGCTACAGATATGAAAGCTCGTATTGAATCACTAAATATTTTTTATTATCCTGATATCCTAGTTACTTGTGACCAAAGAGATATAAAATTTGAATATTTTAAACGTTATCCCTGTTTAATTATTGAGGTTCTTTCTCCATCTACAGAAGCTTTTGACAGAGGCGATAAATTTATTGACTATCAAGAATTAGAAATATTTCAAGAATACGTCTTAATCAGTCAAACCCGCCAGCGTGTTGATTGTTTTCGTCGCAATGCTGAGGGAAGATGGGTTTTATATAGTTATAAAGGAAATCAAGAACTACAGTTAATCAGCCTAAACTTTGCCTGTTCTCTAGCGGATATTTATGAAGATGTATCCTTTCCCGAAATATAGACTTGGTAAATTATATGATGATAAAATCATACTAAATAGTAATACTAAAAATTCATACAGATGCTCAAAGTCACAATTAGCTTAGAAGAAGATATTCTACAATTCGTAGATCAGTATGCACAAGGAAATCGTAGTGCATACATTAATACGCTGCTCGCAGAACACCGCCGCCGAATTTTAGCAACAGAAATGATTGCAGCCCTCAAGCAGGATGCAGAAGATCCAGAGTATCAAGCTGAAATTGCTGCTTGGGATAGCCTTGTTGGAGATGGTATTAACTTAATTCATAATTCATAATTCATTAAATATAAAATCACTGTAGGATGTGTTAGCGTCAGCGTAACGCATCTAGTTGGCTCTTTTGGTGCGTTATGGCTTCGCCTAACACACCCTACAATAAAATAGCACTTACTTAAGACCAACCTCTTACGCTGATTACCAGTTAAGAAATATAATTGAAAGATTGAGTAAGTGTGATCTTAGATATCTCTATTGTTTCTTGAGTACAATATAAGGTTTTTATAATCACTTCCTGAGCCACAGCTTTGACTACATTAATACTCACAGAATTTCCCAGTTGATAATAAGCCTTATCATCATTGGGATGAAGTATAAAGCTATCAGGAAAACCTTGCAGCCTTGCAGCTTCTCGCGGAGTTAGTCGCCGCACTCTCTGATTGTGATAAACACCCAATCTATTAGCATCACTAGCAACCAGCGTTACCGAAATTTTATTTGGATCTACAAACTTATAAACTTCAAATGAAAAGTTACCCGATAAAGGTTTGTATTTATCATTAATAAGTTTTAGATATTTTTTTGTAACTAGTGAATTCAAAACTTCCCCTAAATTTGGATGTGCAAAAAAGCTGGCTATTTGCTCTTGAGTTAATAGTTTCCCATCTTGTTCTTCTCCAAATTTTTTATTCCGTCTCTTTAATATGAAACGGTTCATTAGTTCAATTTCTTCAGCACTACACTCGCCACGCAATCCTAAATCCCAGGAATGAATAGAGTTTCCACCCCGATAATCAATCAGCCTTATCCCATGTAAGCGATTTAAATCATTATTAAATATTCGTTTCAAAGCATTGACAAACTTAGGTGAGCAATTATACTTTTCATCTGGATTACTTTCCAAAATGTCGGCAACAGTCACAGATTTTTTTGGTGGATAAAACAAAGATAACTGCTGAGGATTATATGAATGGGAATCTTTTGGCCCCACATCAGAAATCAATTCAAAAGTGGGAGATGCATCTAAAATTCCTACCAGATAAATGCGGACACGATTTTGCGGTAAGCCAAAGTTTGCACTGTTGAGTAAAAAAGCATGAAAACTATAACCTCTTTTTTGAATTTCATGCTTAATTGTTGCTAAGGTTCGCCCTTGATCATGACTATAAAGCCCTCGGACATTCTCAAAAATAAAAGCTTGTGGTTTATAGGTATCAAGTAATCTTGTGATTTCAAAAAATAGCGTGCCTCGCGTATCGACAAACCCTTCTTTTTTGCCAGCATGAGAAAAAGATTGACAAGGAAACCCAGCTAATAAAAATTCATGTTCTGGGAGTTGATCAATTAATCGAATGTCACCTAAGGCTTTTTGACCAAAGTTTTTTTCATAAACTAATTGAGCATCTGAATTGATTTCACTACTGAAAACACATTCACTTTCTATATTTAAAGAATCAGCCGCCTGTTGAAAGGCTAATCTAATTCCTCCTATTCCTGAAAATAAATCTACAAACCGAATTTTATGCATAGATATTGAGTTACTTTTATCTCAAAGTTTAATATATTACGTAGGCTTACTTGTTTTTACAAAAAATATTCCTTTAAAAAACTACAAAGTACATCAAGCTCTTTAACGGGGCTTAGACAAAAAACTTCTACAAAATAGCCTCAAATGTATATACATAGCGACTTTGACATAATTTAGCTTGATTTATTGATATATCTGGGTTTCAGGCATTTTTGAGCATTTTAAATAGAATGGTATATTTCTATTTCACTCAACGATATCAGTCAGCAGCAGAGGTGTTCAAAACTCTCGAAAGTCTTTAGCAAAAGAAGGTGGAAGGTGAGACTGAAGTAATGTCCCTACTGTGTATTGCATCCAAACGAGAAGCGCTATAGTCGTTGAGAACATTTCTCTGAGAGGAAAGTACGATCGCCCCATATAGAGTAGCTTCATGCAGTTTACTTCTGGAATGCTTGTAGAGCAATACTTTTTCCCCTACGAGGATCAAGCAAGGTGCGATCGCTTCGACGATGGCGTAGCTGATCACACTGCTATAAAAAAGGGTTGGGTAATAAATTATTTACTGTTCTATCAAATTAACGTTGTTAAGTTACTCAGCAGGTGTAGTTTTCACCTTCAGGCTGTGTTAGATATTGTGACGCAAAACAGGAGTATAGATACGTTGCGAAAGCTTTCTCCAGAATCTCCCCTATTTATTCTGTTAATCATTATTAGTTTTCTAGTAGTAACTTTGTCAACTTGGTTATCATCTAAACCATTCGTTTTAAAACCATTTGGAGTTAATGATATTATCCAGCTACTCACATTACTGTTATTTATATCTTTGTTGTTAGAGCGTTCTTTAGAAGTTTTTATAACTACTTGGCGAAGTCCATTTATCGAGCAATTAGATATTAGTATTCAGCAAGAAAAGGCTCTAATATCTGATCAGATAAAACCTCTGGAAGTCCAACAAAAACAGTTTCCTTCTTGGGAATTAAATCAAGTCAGTGGACTCCCGCCTGAAGGAATGAGTTTTGAACAGCAAAGAATCCAAAGTTTTACACAAAATCAACAAGAATCATTAAAAATATTCAAGCCACAAACTGATAATATAAATGAAAAAGAGCGCCAAAGAACAGCTTATAAATCTGATACGCGAACAATTGCTCTATGGACATCCCTTTTATTCGGTCTTTTAATTAGCGCAATAGGCATTCGCTCAATCGAGCCACTTGTAGTTATTGATTTAGATAATCCCATACAAGTAGTTATTTTCCGTTGTTTAGATGCATTCCTGACAGGAGGTTTAATTGCCGGAGGTAGTGAGGGAATCCATCAGATAATAAAAGTTTTTCTCAACTTTATGGAAGCTACATCTAAACAAATAAAAAATCAGTGATTATCTTGATTAAACGAAGTATTTTTCCTTCTAAAATACAAGATAATATTGCAAATATCCATGAAAATTATATGAGTAATATTTATTTTAAATAGATCGTGTTATCTTCCCATAGATAATCTTTAATATCTACAAAATTTTTGTTTGAATTGCTCAATAAATCAGCCTCAGATAAAACTTTAACTCCTTCAGTTTCCAACTTATTTTTTTGTTGGTTCACATAAGTTATCAAATAACCTTTAGAGTCTAATATTCTATGTAGGGGATAATCAGCAGCCGAGGTTTTTTTCAGGTATGTAGGAATAGCTCTTAGATAGCTATTATCTACTCCCATACCTTTGATTATCTGTTTATATGTAACTACTTTCCCACTTGGGATTTTGATCATAAAATTTAGGAATCGTTGATATGGATTTTCAGATAATGCTGGAAATTTATGAGCTTGAACCTGAAAATTACTACCAACCTGGATTTTACCTGATTTAATAACTACGCCTAAAATTCCTCTTTTACCTTGGATGCTCTTTAATGATTTTACCAAGTGGGCTATTCGCTTACACGGTTCGCAGTTAAAAGTTAGACGAATTGCGGCACCACTTTCAAAGGTTAGCAGAGAGCCAGGGATAAAATTATCAAATTCTATACCTGTTACCACAATATTTTCTCGCAATTCTCCTGGTTTAATTGATAAGTTTAAAATATCTTCATGCCTAACAATTAAAACTTGCCTTGGACTTATAGAATCGGCATTAATATCTCCTTCTATACCATAACCTACCTTTAAATTTAATGTTTTAAGCTCTACCATTACATAACCTAGTTTTACCTTGGTGAAAAGATGCATTATTGAGAGAGCCATATTCATTCGGTGGCGCGTTCAATTTCAAGTTGAGGAGGTGAAGTCAGGTAAATCATTGGATTTACTAAGAATAAATAAACTTCCATCTCCTCCACGTCCAATTCTTAAGGTTTCATCTAAGTAAGTAATATCTAGTGTGGCAGTTCGGCTAGTAGGATTATTAGCTGGCACAACCTTAAATGGGTTGAGTTGGGGAGTATTAATGCCAAGAATCTTCTCAATTGATAGGTAGCGTTTATCAAAATAAACGTTGATGCGTTTGTGCAGTAGAGGCTCTAAATCTTCTTTGGCTGGCTCAAAGCTAGCTGTCACTTTCACATATCCTGATGCTAGCCCCAGAGAATGTTTAACTTTAGCTAGATTGAAAAACAATTTATTTGCAACATCAATCACTTGATAAACTTTACCCAGCTTTAATCCCAATGGGAGAGAAATTAAAGAACGGATTTCTCTAGCGGTGGAGTATTGTAGTTGCCAAGTTCCCTCCAGCAAAGAAGTAGCGTAGAGAAGAGGATGGAGATTGGGATTGACACTCTCTAGTTCCGTCGTCAATTGTTCAATTTCTTGGGCTAAGGTTTTATCTAGCTTCAAATCAGTAACAGGAGAGCCATCGCTCTTGATTTGAATCTTCTCAAGCGTGGCTTGTAATTTTTCTTTAATTAAAAGTTGATTGTTCAATGGTTGAAGATTTTCCTTTAGATATCCTATTGCTTTAGTTGAACTTTTATGGTGGAAGTGCATAAAAGTTGAACTATCTAGATGAGATTAGTCAATGAGTTCTGGGGTGGGAATATGCACATCGATATCTGCTTGGGATAAAGTGGGGAGCAACCAGCTACTCTCACCCGCCTTGAATACTTTGGCAGGTTCAACATTCAATTCAATTACACCAGTGGCCGGATTGCTTCTAGCAATAGACTGTGTACCATCGACAAATTTGACGGCGATTGGTTGAGTCAGTTGTTGTGATTGAGCGTTCGGGCCTAGAACCACTTGAGAACCTGCGGGTAAGTAAATGCCATCGCAATCCCAATCATCATCCGTGATTTTTCCTGCGCCCAGGAAGTAGAGTTGGGTTGGAGATTTTTTTGGTTTATTGGCATAGACAGCCAACGTTTTTCCAGTTTCATTACGGCACTGTGCCCGCTTCGTAGCTGTTTCTATGACATTTTTCTGAAGTTGCAATTGTGCCAGTCGCTGCTGGAATTGCTCAGGTGTATAGCCAGCTTGCTCAGGTGTATCCTTTACAGTTAGAAGTTGATTGAGCGCCTGAGTTACCTCAGCATAGTCAGCCCCCTTAGTAAAATCCTTGCCTGCCCAAGAGGGTTGAGCAATTACCAGATTTACCATCAATACGAGAGCGACAAGAACAATTTTGAGAAACTGCATATTTTTCTCCTTTTTTTTAAATTAGTGTTCAGAGCTACTGAAACTTTAACAGATTTCAAAGCCTTGAAAATTGTAAGTGCATCAGCAATTTTGATCGCGATCGCACAAACAATAGCCATAAGATAAATAGTGCTACAAGTTCTCCCGAATGTCCAAGTAACGCTTAAATTTAGGCTGTACTGAAGTAGAAGTGGTAAATTGCAATTCCTACTTTGGATAAATCACACTTAGATAAATGTTTGTTACTAGTGTTTAGCGAATTGTCGAGCCAAATGTTAAGCAACAAGAATATAATTGCTGGAACTTAATTAGACTAGAAACTTAGACTAATTAAAAGTATCAATTTTAACTATAGGTTTACTTAATTGGGGTTAAGTTTTTGGCAAGTACAACTTTCTATAAATTAAAGCTAATTTTTATTAACTATATCTTAAGAGGGGTGACTAATCATTTTAGATATGTAATATGGGGTTAAGAATCTTGATTAAAAATTGCAATCAATTAATTACCTATAGCGGTGTTACATCCATAGACGCGTAGTGGCTACTCTACGAGTTCTCCAACGGAGTACTCGCAGGATACGACAATTGCTATATAAGTAGCTAAACACAACATTGGTAGAAGCATCAAAAAACTCTCATCACACATATCCTCGAAATGACAGTGTTATCTCAATACTTTTCGGTTAAGCCCTAATCCTTTCAAAAATGGAGCAGGTTACATGGCTGAAACCATGATAATTTCGTGAGTAAAAGTCACTCCCAATTCGTTAACCGAGAGGTATTGAGTGTTATCTAATGTTTTTACTGGAATTAATTATTTCAATTGGTATTAGGAATTTTACTAAGATGCTCTCTCAAAATTAGGATGCAAAGAAATGATTTCAGCAGGAGTCGAAGTAAAAATAAATCGCTTGGAATCTATTGTTGAGCAAATTGGGGAAGCAGTACTCTCTACGACTGAGACAATTGAACGTCTTGCAGAAAGATTGGACACTCTCAGCATCCAAGTTGAAGCACAGGGACAACAGGTGCAACAGCAAGGCTATCAAATTGTTGCGTTGTGTGATACGGTACAGACTCTTGCTGAATCTCAGCATGAGTCACTGCAAAAACTCAACCAACTGACACAAACTCTAGAACGGTTTATATCCCTAATTCAAGCATTAGATCAATAGTCGCAATTTGGGATTTTGGATTCAATTGTCATTGTTAACTGAATGTCAAAATAATTCATAATTACGTACCCATTCATGAATTATGAATTATGAATTACTAATTACTCGGTTAAATCTTTAACTGAGTTACTGCGATATTGCCGGAAAAACATACATCCACATCACTACCAGGAGTGCGATCGCGTTTGCCATATTCCCCTACATAATAGAAATCATCGCCTTCAATTCGATAGTTCACGGGCAAAGGTTTGGTACAGGGTTGGCAAAACACCATCTCAGGATGTGATTCTCCTGGTTGCAGATGCGGCAGATTCACATTCCAGAAGCTTCCCGGTTCTAGGGGACGCTTGAGTAAGTCTGCTAAAACTTCAGCTGTGAATTTGGCGGCCAAATCCCAATCAAAATTTTGCTTGGCTTTGCGATAGTGGGAAATAGCAACTCCAGGAATACCGTGCATTGCAGCTTCCCGCACAGCGGCCACTGTGCCAGAAATATAGACATCGACTCCCAAGTTGCCTCCAGCGTTGATACCTGAAAGTACAAATTTGACATCTGCGCTAATTTGTGTTATGGCAATTCTCACACAATCGGCGGGAGTACCTGCGATCGCATACTCAGTCTGAGAACGTCGCTGGAGATTGATCGCACGAGTGGTAGTAACTTGATGTCCACAGCCAGAATGAGGATCGACAGGAGCAGCGATAATAGCATTTTTGCCGTTTACAGCTTTGAGCAGCGCTCGGATACCGGGGGCATCAATGCCGTCGTCGTTAGTTAAAATTATGGTCATCTATATATTATATTGATATAGATTTAGTTAAAATATCATAAAAATGCAGATATCACGCATCAATGGCTACAGTAGGAAAAGCTACTTGCAGATTGGCAGTAGCAGAAACTTCATACTGGAGAAAACCGAGAACGAGGCGATTTTTACGGTAGTTCTGTAGTATTTTTGGTGCAAGTCTGTCTTAGGGTTTATACGATGAAACAGCTCCTCAAACAAGTATTTAGCAGTCAAAAACACCTCATTCGGCTAATTCTACCTTTGGTGACGGTTATTTTAGCAGCTTCGCTGTTTGCCGCACCTGCTTTAGCTACAGGTGTGTATCAAATGCCCAACCTCAAAGCAGGGAATGACACCTGGGTTTTAGATCAAGCTGAAGTCATCAGCCGTCTGAATGAAGGTAAGATTAGTAGCGCTTTCGAGGATTTGGCAAAGCAAACAGATAAGCAAGTCAGAATTGTGACTGTTCGCCGCCTCGACTACGGAGAAACACCGCAAAGCTTCACCAAAGAACTGTTTAAAAAATGGTATCCCACAAAAGAAGCCCAAGCTAATCAAACTTTATTAGTTATTGATACAGTTACCAATGGTACTGCGATTATTACTGGGGATCAAGTCAAGCCTTTACTCACTGACTCTATTGCCGAGAGTGTAGCTACTGAAACAGTCAGTGTGCCGTTACGCAATGGTAACAAATACAATCAGGCATTTTTAGATGCAAGCGATCGCTTTGTCGCCGTCCTCTCTGGCAAAGCCGATCCAGGACCACCCAAAATAATTGACAATGTACAGGTAGGAGGCACTTTCAAGAAAGCAGAAGAAACTAACCAAGGTAACGCTACTGCTTGGGTAGTAGGATTGTTAATTGCCGCCACCGTTATCCCAATGGCGACTTACTATATCTATCAGATAAATCAGCCATCATCTAATGGGTAATGGGGGAGTGGGGAGTGGGGAGTTATGAATTTCTAACTCTTAACTTTTAACTTTTCACTCCTAACTTTAATCCTGAACATACTCTTGCTTTGTGAGTAAAGCCACCTCAGCCCGGACAAATTCTCGACCCAAATAAGCTGCATGATCTAATAGAGTTATTGGAGGGGGCTGAGTTTCTTCAAAAATCTTCACGCAAAGTTCTTTCGCCGTCCTCGCGCTAAAAACTGTTGTATGAGTTCGTTCCACCTTTTTTCGCGCCGGAATTACCTTTCCTGTTTCTGGATCGACAGCTAAACCGCGATCGTCAATCACATTTGTAAAATGCTTGGCATAAATTAACCCTGTGTCTCGATCTAAGTAAATAATGAAATATCCACCGGGATCAAGGTCAATATGACGCTGTGAAAGTTTATCATCAATTGCGGCTAAATCTTCAACTATTAAATCCATAAGCATTATAAAAAGAAATTTTCTTTCTTGAGGGTTTTTACACTCTATATCAAGTGTAATTCCTATCTTCCTTAGTCTTATTGATATCTTTCAGATATTTTTGATTCCTTTTACTTAAAAGCAAATCAGAGAAGTTGCTATAAATTTAAGGAAAATTTGCATCTGTTTGCCGAGTAAAGCTTAATTATTCGGCAAACTCTGCTATGAAAGTAGTTCCTTTTCCTCAAATATTTTTCTCACTAAATGGCAACTCTGCATTAATTGCCTCAATCTCCTGCTGTTCGAGTTGATTCACTTCCTTTATATAGGGACGGATAATTTGTCCTAAACGATTATTGTAAAAACGGTGCAAACTGTGATTGGGCATCGCGGGGAAACCACGGCGTTTTTTGTGACGCCCGCCCGCGCCAGGGTCAAAAATTTGGATATTGTTAGCGATCGCCCACTCAATTGGTGCATAATAACAAGCATCAAAATGTAAGCAATCTATTTCTTGAAAACTCCCCCAATAGCGTCCATAGAGTTTGTCATCTTTAAACAAACAAAAGGACATTCCTAAAGGATGAGAGTTATCTTCCTCGCTATATGCAGCAACAAACAAGACTCGATGGCGATAATCGGTGTATAGCTGCTCAAAAAACCGCCGTGTAAGATACTTGCTACCCCACCAGCCAAATTTATCGCAGGTGTCTGCATAGAACTGGTGCATCAAAGGAAATAAAGACTGAGGAATTTGATCACCACTTAGCGGTTGCAATCGTAAACCTGCTTTCTCCACAGCTTTGCGTTCCCGCTTGATATTGCGGCGCTGATTGGCGTTAAACACTTTCAAGTAATCATCAAAAGTTTTAAAGTCAGCATTTTCCCAGATGTAGCTGTGGTGCAGCCAAGTTGTAAAGCCATGCCGTTCTAGCATCGGACGCCATTGGGGATCGACGTAGAGAAAATGACAGCCAGAAATCCGATTTTTGGTGCAAAAAGTGTCAATTTCATGCAGCATTATGGCTGTGATTTCATCCTCATCTTCTCCTGGGGCGATTAAGAATCGATAGCCTTCAGCAGGAGTAAATGGTGTCATTCCCAGCAATTTTGGGTAATATTGGACTCCGATGCGATCGGCTAACTCTGCCCATTGATGATCGAAAATAAATTCACCAGAACTATGTCCTTTGAGATAAAGTGGCGCAGCAGCAATCAGCGTTCTATCTCGCCACAATGTCAAGTGATTTGGCAACCAACCAGTTTTAGCCGTAACACTCTGGGAGGTTTCGAGATTGTTCAGCCACTCCCATTCTAAAAACGGTGTTTTGAGTGGCATTGCCAAAGCATTCCAGGCATTTTGGGGTACTTCAGCGATTTTGTTCGTCCAAACGACAGAATAGCGAGGCTTAAGTTGTTCCACTTTTTAGGAGAGTAGGGAGTAGGGAGTGGGCGACAAGGGGGATAAGAGAAATAATCAATGCCCAATGCCCCATAACTTAACTTAGCTTGACATACTCCCCAGCGTGAACGCATGGGGATTCTAAGCTCAGACAGCAATTGCAGTTTCACACTGTCTTACATCGCCTAACTTAGCAGTTGATGCCCCAACCGCACAAATATTTTTAGCAGCGTTCTCGTCTCTTGGATTCACTGATTGACAAGAAGGACAGCGCCACTGTCTGACGGACAAATCGAGACTTTCCAGAACGTGTCCACACTTCGAGCAAGTCTTACTAGAGGGATACCACCTGTCCACATAGACGACTTGCTTACCTTTTTTCTTGGTAACCCATTCTAGAATTTGCAAGAATTCCCCAAAAGCTAGGTCTGATATTTTGCGACCCCAAAGACGTTGCATTCCTCTGAGGTTCAAAGTTTCAAAACACAGTACGTCAAACCTATTAGTTAGGGATAAAGCTAACTTCCAAAACCAATCACGTCTAGTATTAGAAATGTCTTCATACTTGCGTACTAGGTTTCTTCTTGCTCGTTCTCGGTTAGCCGACCCAATCAATTTTTTGGAGTGATGCCTACTAGCTTTTTTTATGGCATTGAGCGACTGCTTTAAGAATAGGGGAGATTCAATCTTAAAACCATCTGAGCAGGTTAAAAATACTTTCAACCCAAAATCAAATCCCGCTATCTTACCAGTCATGAATTTGATTTCTGGAAGAGGTGCGTCTTCAACTACGACAACCATAAACAATTCACCCAATGGTGTGCGTTTAATAGTTAGCGTTTTGACTGTTCCCTCTATTTCCCTGGACTTCCAAAATTGATAAACCCGATTTCCGATTTTGACCCGATTTTTGCCTAAAAATTTGTAGCCTGCTTGTTTGAGGGTGAAAGACTTGTATTTTTTGACCTTTTTAAATCCTGGTGGACAACAGCCCTTTTTGTTGTGCTTAAAAAATAATTGATAGGCTTTCTCGATGCGTTGACAAATATCTTGTACTGCTTGAGAGCCTACCAATTGCCAAAATGGATTATGTTTTCGCAATGCAGCAATATGAGCCTGAAGTTTCGCACAATTTAAATGCTTGCCCCACATCCGGTAATACCGCTTGTGGAGAGCAATACATTTGTTATAAATCACCCCAGACGCATTAATTGACTGCTTGAGGTATCTATTCCACTTGTGTTGATAGAGCTTGAACTTCAAGGTTTTCATGTTATTATGATAGCATATCGACGGCTAGATGACGACATGAAAAAACTAACAGTTAGATGCTCTGATCAAGAATACGAAACGCTTTTAAAGCATTGTGACAGAAAAGAACGTAGTTTGAATGATGTACTTAGGGAACTAATCAGATCCCTCGAATCAAAGCCGTCCTAGAAGTGCGTAGCTCTAGACCAAGTTTTTCGGTAATCTAATCTGCTGATCGTTGCAGTCGATAGTGCAAAAACACTTCTTGCTCAACTGTATGAACTTCTAGAAGCTGCAACTTGGGAGCTAAATCTGATAAAAATCCTTTCCCTTCTACGGGTGTGGGTGCAGTATTACCACCTAAAATTAGCGGGCAGACAGTCAGCCATAATTCATCGATTAAATCTAATCCCAGCAAGGAAGCGACTAATTCACCTCCACCCAAGACCACCAAGCGTGTTATGTGTAGGGTGGCTAGATGCTTTAAAGCTGCGGGAATGTCAATTTCTCGTGTTGGTGTTTCAAAAACCAGAATCTCCTGAAATTCTGAGCGTCCTTTCCAGGAAAATGCTCCTTGTGTTGTCGTGAGTAACCAGCGTCTAACTGGTTGCTTAAAAAACTTAATTTCCGGATTGAGGTTTGCAGAGTGTGTAGTCACTATATGAACTGGCTGTGGAGGCTTCCCTCCTTGTGCCCGAAGTTTGACTAGAGTTGGATCTGTTACGGTAAGTGTTGTTCCGTAAGCGGCCAGAGTACCAGCACCGAATAAAACGGCATCAGCAGCAGCGATTTGTTTTTCTAAGTGTGCTTTATCAACCCTTGAGCCAAACCGAGCAGGCGATCGCCTAAAATCTGCTATCTTGCCATCTACACTCATTGCTAAAACAACTGTAGTATGAGGACGATGTGGGAACATTAAATTGGTTTGATAGTTTTATTATTTTATTTGCTAGTGTGTAAATTCTCAAAAAAATCCATGCCTGCAAGCTACTATTTCCAAATTTTACCAGTGTATTCGTATGCAACACAAATCGCTTTTACATCTAGCATATATGACTTTTGGTATACCATGTTTCTTTTTGAATTATAGCGATTTGTTATTTTGAAACATTGAAAATAAAGTTGTGATATTTTAATAAAATGTCTCATCTAGCTGGTCTAATTGCATATCTTTGCTGTTGTAGTTTGCAGATGCAAAGTGAGACACTTGATGACTAATTCCCGTCAATCATCCTTTCGTCGAATTTTAGTAACGAGAATATTGCTGCTGTTCGTTCCAGTTTTACTTGTAGGCGAAATTGTTGCCTTGAATAAGGCACGTTCTAGCATATTGGTAACTGCACGTCAAAATTTAACAGAAAGCGCCATCAGTAAAGGGGAGAGAATTGTCGATGCGATCGCTATCTTAAAAGCTAATTTGCTGAGTGTTAGTAAAACAATGGTGATTCCGTCGGGTTCACCTATACAAGAGCAAGAAATTCTCACGCAGTTAAAGCAACAACTTCCAGCCACTATTGAGTGCATCCAATTAACCAATCTGCTCAACCAGAAGATAATTGCCAGTAGCTGTGGAGATCAAGCAATTGGGGAATTGGGATTACCTTTACCTAGTGACGGAATTAATGTTAAAGCAATCTTTCCGCCAAAGGCAGGAATAACTGGAAAAAGAAACACCGAAAATCAACTGCGATTAGTGTTATCTGTACCAGTCTCTGATAGCCGAAGAAATTTAGTTTACAGCTTAAGTATTCAGTCTGCATTGTACCAACCAACCAGAAATCCGCCGGGATCTCTCACAGGCGCTATGGTAGTGATTGCTGAAGATGGCACAATTTTGGCGCACCCATTCACAGACTGGGTGGGAACTAATATCAATCAGCACCCAAATGCTTCTCAACTCCAGAGCCTAATTAAAAATGCGTTGGGGAACCCCGCCGCAGGCATCGCGGGACAAAACGATTCGATAAATTTGTCTTTTACAGATGGTAAAGAATTAGTAGCTGGCTATACAGCTATTGCAAATCCAGTCAGCCAACAGCAGCAGGAAAAATGGATAGTCTTAGCTGTTACTAGTGTCGAGAATGCGCTTTTTGGTTTACAAGAAATCAAACTAATTCTCATAGTTTTGACAGTTGGTTTAATTGGTGCAAGTTTGTTAGCATCCCTATATCTGGCTCCTTACTTGGCACGTCCTGTAGAAGAATTGCGAGACTACGCTCTCAATATTCACTCTCACCACGCTGCACAACCAGTTCCACACAATTTTCAAATCCGGGAATTCAATCAACTAGCCCAAGCATTAGACCAAATGGTAGAACGGCTCAAAGCTGGAGCAGAAGAACTGGAAATAGCTTGGAAAGAAGCAAAAACTGCTAACCAGATTAAAAGCCAGTTTTTGGCTACGACTTCTCATGAATTGAGAAACCCATTAAATATTATTATTAACTGTATTCGCCTGGTTGAAGATGGCTTATGTGATGACCGGGAAGAAGAAATGGAGTTTCTCAAACGTGCGGATGAAACAACGATTCACTTGCTAGGTATTATTAATGATTTACTCGACATTTCTAAAATCGAAGCAGGTAAACTTTCAGTCGTCAGCACACCTATTGACCTCCGACAAATATTGTTAGAGGTGATTAATTTACAATCAGTTAATGTTCAACAAAAGGGCTTGCAGTTGAAGTGTGAGTTAGATCCCCAAGTGATACCAATTAAGGCAGACGCGGGAAAACTGAAGCAGGTGCTAATTAATGTTATCGGCAACGCCACTAAATTCACCGATACCGGAACCATCACCATTAGTACAGAACTTCAATATAGTAATGGTAAATCTCAGGTGGTAGTCGCTGTTAAAGATACAGGTATAGGCATTGAGCCAACTCAACAGCACAAACTATTTCGCCCCTTTGTGATGGTGAATGGCACAACCACGCGTCAATTTGAAGGTACTGGACTGGGATTAGCAATTTCACGAAACTTAATCGAACTCATGGGAGGCAGCATTACTCTTGAGAGTGCGGGACTTCATCAAGGTACGACACTGAAGATTACCATACCTTTGATTGATATCTCGCTGTTACCTGTTCCCAAGAAAGAAGAAAATGTCGGGGATTTGGGATTTTCCTCTGAGAATGAGGCGGCAAAAGCAAGCCGCTACCCTAGCCTACAAGAGTCTGGGGGAAGTTCTTCTTTAGGAATTAACAAATCTGTCAAAGCAGGGATAGACAACGATAAGTTTCCAAAGTCCCTGCTGGTACTTGGTAAGGAGACTTGCGAGATTCGTCTTTCACCATTGCAAACTATCCTGGTAAGTCTTCCAAAAGGGGGAGTTTGTGCAAATGCAACTTTGAAGAGGTAATTTAATCAAAAGTCCATATTCAAGAGTCATTAGTTATTATTTTTGATCCTTAACGATCATTCAAAAAAACAGGTTTGCCGCCTTGCTCAAGAGATACTGTTAGAGCAGCAAGAATTTTTACTAACTCAGTGCCTACCCAGCCAGATGAAACCTCCGAGGGAGTATTTTTGAGAATAGAGACAACAAACGACGAGCAAACCCGTTGCAATGGTTCGCCTGTTTCTAATTCCAGCACTATCTGCCTTTGATTCACAGGAATAAATTGATTGCCCTGCTGTTCAAACTCCCCACTCAGTAGGGTTAGAGGTGATGATAGTGACATCTCATCAAAAATCAAGCTGCCAAGACTGCCCACAATCCCTAGCCGTCGCTGTTTATCAGGATTCAGCCAGCACAGGTGAATATAAACTTGAAAGCCATCTGGGTATGTCAGTGTCAGCCATACTAAATCAGCTAGTCCCCCTGTCTTTGCGTCTTCCCCCACTCCTCCTTGTAGCCACACCGTACCCGTTGCTTGTACTTTCACAGGAACCTGACCTAGCCAAGCGTTAAAGATAGCAATATCGTGAATAGCTAAGTCCCACAGTGCATCAACATCTTGCCGGACAGGCCCTAAATGGGTGCGGGTGGCGTAACCATAGCGCAAATAACCTAATTTCCCCGCTTGTACTACAGTTTTTACTCGCTCAACTGCTGGGTGAAATAAATAAGTATGGTCAACCATGAGTATTAAATGATGCTGCTCTGCTAATTGGCAAAGTTCCCGACATTCTACTGGGTTGAGAGTTAGGGGTTTTTCTGCCAAAACATGGTATCCCTGTTGGAGAGCGTCTTTAATTAAAACATAGTGGGTAGTGGCCGGAGTTGCGATCGCCACCCCTGTCAACCCTGGCACTTTCTTTAAATCCTGCCATTGAGTTGTTAATACTACATTTTCGTTTAAGTTAAACTGCTGTTTTACCGCCGCCAATCGTTCTGGATGGGGGTCTACTACAGCAATTACATCTACTTGGGGATCTGCTAAGAAATTCCGCAGCAGATGCACTCCCCAACGCCCAACTCCGATCACAGCAATTTTAATTTGGTTTTTCATTAGTTATTTATCATTAGTCATTAGTCATTAGTCAAATAAAAAATGACTAATGACAACCAACTGATTATCAGTTTATTTGTAATCTTTTGAATTCAGGGTTTTTGCGGATTAGGAATTGCTAAAAAAGCTACCTTAGCTGCGGCTTGTTCAGCAGTTTTGATCGAGCGTCCCTTACCAACTCCTAGCTTGTTTCCGTGCAGCCACACTTCAGCCAGGAAACGTTCTTGATTGCGGTACGGTTGAGTGATTTCCACAACCCGATATTCTGGTAAAACTTTAAATTGTGCCTGAGTCCATTCTTGGAGAGCAGCTTTGTAATTAAGTCTGGCAGGATCGAGGCGAATTTCTGTGGTTAGTTGTTGGAAATGGGGATCTAGCCAAGAGCGGATCAGTTCCAGATTTTGAGTGCTTAAGTAAAGCGCACCTAGAACTGCTTCAAAAGCATCTGCCAGTCGTGACTCTAGACCAACTTTATCAGCAGTAGCACTACCAGCGACTAGTAAGTATAACTCCAAACCATAAACTCTAGCTAATTGGGCGAGGATGCGATCGCTCACCAACACCGAACGAATTGCCGCAAAATCTCCTACTGGACAATCGGGATAATTTTCCCATAACACAACAGCTGACACCAGCCGTACCACTGCATCGCCAACAAACTCCAGCTGTTCATAGTTTGCCGACTCAGAGACAGTGGGATGAGTTAGCGCTAAATCCAGCAATTCCCACTTTATAGGTGCTTCTAGCGACAAACCTAATTTTTGGACTAAACTTTCGAGTTGCCGTTGACGGCGTGGATAAGCAAGAGGCATTACATGACAGGGGCAAGGGGGCAGGAGAAGGCAACTAGCTAGCTATCTATCTTAATCTCTCGTTCCCAGTCTCCGACTGGGAATGCCTATTTTGAGGCTCCGCCTCAAGACTTGCGGCAGAGCCGCTATGAGCAGCATTTCCAGCCAGAGGCTAGAAACGAGGTTTTAAAGGGGTTTGGGCTTAAGTTGACACGTATGAGCATACTTTAACCCTACGAAATATGTGGTTTTTAACTTATTGATATTTGGTATTTCTTGTCAATACGTAAGTCCTATATTCTTATATCTTTAAAGTTCTTGGACTATTACTTTAACAACTTTTCGCTACTTATCTCTATCTAGCTTCTCTTGAATAGCTTGACGGCAAAACTCAGGAGGGTCGTCTTTAGCTTTCACTTCTTCCTTCATTTCCTTGGTGACGCGCAAATGTAGATATTCGATTAATGGTTCTTCTCTATTAGATTTAATTGGTTTTAAATTTTCTGGGTTCCCTTTAGGATTTGGCATTGTTAAGAGATGCGAATAAGAATTGAACCTTTGATATATCAAAGGATAAAGTTTTAAATTGGTGGTGTTACCAGTCTGGAAAACAGTTCACCACCAATTCCCACTTTTACAAGAGGTAACTCTATTTTATGTTCACGCGCACAGAATTAGAAGTTAAAAGCTTGAGAGCATTACGTGATTTATGCTTGATACAGTACGGCATTCAAGCAATAGGGAACCCTGCTGATAAAGCATCTTACATTAACGCACTCCTGACCTTCCCTGTTATAGCCTGCAAGCAAGTGTCAGAGAATAAAGGGTTGAAGTCTCCTATGCTCTCTCAAGTACAAGCGCTAGAAGCAACGCTAGAGGCGATGGGAACACCTACACCAGAACAGTCAGCATTACTCAAGGTGACGATGGAGAGAAAGAAACTAGAGTACCCAGCACGGTATAGTCAAGAGAAGCTGTTTGGACTCTATCGGGTCAGATGGCATCTGGATACAGCATTAGAGATA
>Ga0123337_10001742_pt1 | contig 26865 bp, 22 predicted proteins | sample frozenSSSSmetaG_FD_89792 | JGI IMG/M metagenome (GOLD analysis project Ga0123337, IMG submission 89792) | Glacier valley bacterial and archeal communities from Borup Fiord, Nunavut, Canada, to study Microbial Dark Matter (Phase II) -... | ecosystem: Environmental > Aquatic > Freshwater > Ice >...
TACGCCAGTTAATCTTCTAAAATGTTCTTCCGATAAAATGCTCAAATTGTCATATCTCATATATTTCTAAATTATCTAAATTCACCTTTGTACCATATCTTGTCCAGTTTCGAAAGAAGTCTATTGAAAAAGAATGAAAATGAGTTGAGCCCTCTTGATGTAGTTATAGGCAAATTGCATAATCTGGATAGTAATATTCTATTTAAAAACAACCAGCTACTAGAGCTAATTAAATTAAATAGGAATATAAACACCGTTGACAAGAACAAGCAAACAGTTCTTCATCATCTAATCAATTACGTTGACCCTAAAACTATTGATCAAGATCAATTAAAGAAATTTGTTGATACTATCATGGATCTTCACTCACTTATGAGTGAAAGAGCTCTTAATTTATCTGATAACAACGGAGTAAGCGCATTGCAACTGGCAGCGAACTGCATAGTTCCTGAAGTTTACTGGGCAGCAATGGGTATGGGTTTGCCTAATTATGAAACCCCATACTTTAAGTCAAACTACAGCTCTACATTTAAAGACTGTAGATCATCTGAGACTTTTTTATCTTTTGCAAAATCAGCCTGGAATATTGAAATACCAAGTGCTTCTCTAATACCTTCAGCAAATAATGATGAAAATTCACAAGAACTAGCAGGTGGATTAGGATATTCTGAGATCTTTCTGTTTTGTTAAATAAAGCTTGAAATTACGATGTTTTAATACTATTATAACGAGTTTTTAAAATTCTGGAGAATGAAGATGAGTGAAGCACTAGCTTTAATGGCTGAAATGCGTGATCAAATAGGTACCGGTCCTACAAGGGCTTTAAGAAAAAAAGGAATGGTGCCTGCAACAATTTACGGAAGTGGGAATACTCCGATGTCTGTGGCTGTTGAAGAAAAAGAGATCACTAAATTATATAGAAAGCCTCAATTCATATCGGCTTTGATTGAGCTTGATGTTGCAGGTAAAAAATATAAAGTGTTGCCTAAGGCAGTTCAATTGCATCCAATAACTGATATTGTTCGTCATGTTGATTTTGTATTTTTAGATGACAAATTCCAGAAAATGGAAGTACCAATGTCTTTCGAGGGCAAGGAAAAGTCACTTGGAATTAAAAGAGGTGGCTTCTTTAATACAATCAGAAGATCAGTCGTTTTAAAATGCCCAGTAAATAACCTTCCAAGAAAAGTTACTGTTGATGTATCAAATATGTTGATTGGACATTCTATCAAAGCAAATGACGTTACCTTGCCAGATGGTTGTGAATTCATAACTAAAACTAATTTCGTAATTGCTACTATAATTGGTAAAGCTGGTAAAACAGAAGCTGATGAGACGCCGGCAACTAAAGCATAATGTTGTTAATAGCAGGGCTTGGAAATCCAGGACAACAATATGCAGACACTAGACATAATGTCGGATTTGCAGCAGTTGACCATTTACAGCACTGCTTTAACTTTTCGTGGACAAAGGCTACAAAGTTTAATGCTGAAGTAGCCAGCGGAACATTTAACTCACATAAAGTCCTATTAGCTAAACCTTCAAGCTACATGAATTTATCTGGTAATTCTCTGCAATCAATATGTTCATATTATAAAATCCCTGTCAGTAACCTAATTGTAATTCATGATGATATTGACCTGACGCTTGGTTCTGTTAAGCTTAAGCTTGCAGGAAGCAGTGGAGGTCACAACGGCTTGAAATCAATTGATAGTAACTTAGGTAATAATTACCTGCGAATTAGGATTGGAGTCGGAAGACCTTTAAATAGTAATATAGATGTAGCAGATTATGTGCTCGGGAATTTTTTAAAAGATGAAGAAGGAAAGATTGATCACGCTGTTAAACTGATAGCAAATAATTTTGATCTGATCCTAAATAAAGAGTTTGAGGAATTCAAGAAAAAGGCCGCAAGTAATTAAAGTAGCTAGAGCTTTATAATAACGATTGAATTGAGTGAAAGGTATATAAGTTAGCCGACATAGCTCAGCTGGTAGAGCACCGCATTCGTAATGCGTAGGTCGGAGGTTCAAATCCTCTTGTCGGCACCACAATTGCAAAGAAATATGTTAATATGATTTGAACAGCTTATTAATGATGCTTGAGTGTAGAACTCACAAAGTTACAGAACGTAACCACTTTAAGGCTTTATATAATTAGATCATAAATGGAAATGGTTTAGTGGACACACATACTTAAAAGCCCTTAAAAATTTAAACAACTAAAGGTGTAACAAGATATGACATTAAAATGCGGAATAGTGGGCTTGCCTAATGTTGGTAAATCAACCCTTTTCAATGCACTAACAGCAAGTGCTGCAGCTGAAGCTGCAAACTACCCTTTCTGTACCATTGAACCTAATACTGGAATTGTTTCAGTACCGGACGAGCGACTTGAGAAGTTAGCAGAACTTGCGGGCTCTGCAGAAATAATTTCAGCATACATTGAATTTGTAGATATTGCAGGACTTGTGAAAGGTGCAAGCAAAGGTGAGGGGCTTGGTAATAAGTTTCTATCACATATCAGGGAAGTTGATGCAATTATTCACGTTGTGCGTTGCTTTGATGACCAAAATGTTACTCACGTTCATGGCAAAGTTGATCCGCTCTATGATGCTGATATTATAGAAACTGAGCTAATTATTGCAGATTTAGAATCGGTGGAGAAAAGACTTGCCAATGCTCAGAAAAGACTAAAAACCGGTGATAAAAGTCAGAAAGAACAGGTTGAATTACTTGAAGAAGTGCAAAGCTTATTAATTAAGGGAGAGCCAGCTAGAAAACTAGTAAATGCAGAAAATAAGAAAGCTTTCGATTTGCTACAACTGCTTACCTCAAAACCAATTTTATATGTTTGTAACGTGCTTGAAGATCAGGCAAATAATGGTAATGAGTATACTAAGTTAGTCGCTGAAAAATGCGCTAAAGAGAATGCTGATTATATTATAATTTCCTCTAAAATCGAGGCTGAGATTTCTTTACTTGAAACAAAAGAAGAAAAAAAGGAGTTCTTAAGCAGCTTGGATTTAAGTGAAACGGGCTTAAGTAAAATTATAAAAGCCGCTTACAAATTGCTTGATCTAAATAGCTTCTTTACAATCGGACCTAAAGAAGCACATGCCTGGACATTTAAGGAAGGAACGCTTGCGCCAGGTGCTGCAGGCATTATACACACAGACTTTGAAAAAGGATTTATCAGAGCTGAAGTAATTTCTTACAACGACTACATAAATGCAGGTACTGAAGCGAAGGTCAAAGAAATAGGTAAAATGAGGTTAGAGGGAAAAGAATACAAGATGCAAGACGGTGACGTCGTGCATTTCAGGTTTAATGTCTAGTCATGAAAATTATCGGTCAGGTAAAGTTATGGATGCTACTTTGCTTGTTTGGGCTATCTCAAGCCACTGAAACTGCTTGTAGCGCCGCTTTACCCAACATTGCCAAGAGTTTTAAGGTAGACGGCAATTACGCTCAGTTGAATTCCAGCATGTATTTTATAGGCTTTGCTATTGGTATTTTATCACTTGGTAGAGTATCAGATATTTTCGGTAGAAGACCGATAATTCTTACGGGTCTTACAATATACATAGCAGCATCAGTTGCAAGTATATTCGCAACCGATATCAACATCCTTATAACTTTAAGATTTTGCCAAGCATTCGGTGCAAGTGTAGGCTCAGTAATAGGGCAGGCTATGGCACGAGATTCATATAAGGGAAGCGAATTGTCTTACATTTACGCAAGCCTTTCCATGGGCCTTGCGCTTATTCCTTCTATAGGGTCTGCGATGGGCGGATATATAGTGGAATATTTCGGCTGGCGATATATATTTTTGACCTTAAGCATTATTTCTTCAATCTTACTGATGCTTTACGCAAAGCTACTTCCTGAAACTAACCCTTACATCGGTCTTTCACGAAACAATAGATATTTAAGCGTACTTAAAGTAGTCATTAGGGATAAGATAGTTTTACTTTATGCATTTATCATCGGTTCCTTTAATGGTATGGCCTTTGGATTTTACATGGAGGCACCCTTTATTTTTATCGATAAAATAGGAATGGCTCCTTCGTCGTATGGTAAACTTGCATTGTTACTCACTATCGCTAATGTTTTTGGAAGTTTATCTAACCGATATATGGTTAGGAAACACGTCGATAGTAAAAAGATTATGACCGGGGGGCTCGCTTCAAGCCTGATAGGTTGTACATTGCTTATGATTTTCTCATATACAATAAAATATGATGCCAATAAATACTTGATCACTGCGGCAATATTTATCCCCATGATGATGCATATTGTCGGTCATAGTTTCTTGCTTCCCTTATCATTGCGATATGCACTTGAAGATTACTCAAAAGTAACGGGAACTGCAGGCTCAGTGTTTGGTTTCTTGTATTATATTTTAGTAGCCATTATAAGTTACGCGGTTTCAAAGTTGCACAATAATGCGGTTATAAATTTTACCGTATTATTTTTTACGCTCAGTTTGCTTTCTTCAATATCATTTTATTTAATATTAAAATGGCAACCGCTGAAAAAAAAATATGAATTCAACTGATAAAAGCTTTAGTCTTTCATATTCTTTTGCAGAAAATAATTTCGGGATCACCAGGAACCCAAGGTAGATTCTTTTGCATTATTATTTCAAATGACGGATCTTTAGTGAACTTCTCAAGCCATGCAGCTAGTGATTTATAGTGCAGTGACAAAGACCAATCAGGATCAACAAGTGTAAATTGCCTTATAAAAGGAAAGATCGCAATGTCAGCAACGGAAAGCTTTTGCCCTATCAAGTACGGAAATAACTCAAGCTGAGTATTCATTTGTTGTAAAAAATGAAGCTCAATTTGCTCTCTGTAGCTGCTTTGCGTTTCTTCTGGATGACGAGTAAAATATTTATACTTATTTAAAAGTGGCGCGAATACTTTGTCGTTTTTATCGATTAATCTATCTATCACTGATTGATCCTCAGGATCGATATTACCTATACCTTGTGGATCATTTTGTTTAAGCGCGTAATATATAATATCAAGACTTTGATCAATAATCTGGCCATCCGGTAAATGTAGTACAGGCACTGTGCCTTTTGGCGAGGCTTTCAGTAACGCATCAGGCTTGTTTTTTAGATCAACTTCTCTCAAAATACATTTAATATTACTATAGACCAGCGTGTATCTTGCTCTCATAGCATATGGACAGCGAATGAAACTATAAAGAATCGGTATGTTTTGCATAAATTATTTTTTTATATTTGAAACTATATTGAATTTTAACTCGATATATAAGTTATTATACTAAATCATTTTGTTGCACTAATATTAGAATTTAGCGCTTAGATATTTTAAATACAAGCTCTATTAGATTACTGACGGTTCACGTTTTAAGGATTTCGTAATTATGCTAATTTTAAAGTCACCGTAAAACTAAAATCTACTAAATTATAGTTTCAGCAAGTTTCCTTGCCTCATCATCTGCGATCAAGACCTCAATAAACTCATCAAGTTGCCCGTTTCTTACAACTTCCTCAATCTTATAGAGAGTCATGTTTATACGGTGATCAGTTACTCGACCTTGAGGGAAGTTATAGGTTCTAATTCTTTCCGATCTATCACCGGAACCTACTTGTCCCTTTCTTGCAAGGGAGCGCTCTAAATCAACTTTCTTGCGCTCTGCTTCGTAAACCCTTGATCTTAAAATTTTGAGAGCTTTAGCTTTGTTTTTATGCTGCGATTTTTCATCTTGCAGAGCTACTACTATCCCTGTCGGAATATGGGTTATCCTTACTGCTGAATCAGTAGTATTAACATGCTGACCTCCTGCACCTGAGGCACGGTAAGTGTCTATTCTTAAATCCTTGTCTTCAATTTTTACGTCTACTTCTTCAGCTTCAGGCAGTACTGCAACAGTTGCTGCTGAAGTATGAATCCTTCCGCTAGATTCGGTTTCTGGAACTCTTTGTACGCGGTGAACTCCTGATTCAAACTTTAGCCTTGCAAAAACATTATTACCATTAATTAGTGCAGAAGCCTCTTTGTATCCACCAATTCCAGTATCAGCAATGGCAAGTATTTCAAAGCGCCAGCCCTTTAATTCTGCATAACGTTGGTACATGGAAAATAAATTAGCTGCAAATAATGCAGCCTCATCCCCGCCGGTACCCGCTCTTACTTCCACTATTGCACCTTTGCTGTCTGCTGCATCTTTTGGAAGGAGTGCAACCTTGATAGCTCTCTCTAAAGTGGGTAATAAATTCTCGAGGCGGCTTAATTCTTCCTCGATCATTGTAGTGGTTTCAAGATCAAGCTGTTTTTCAGCAGATAAGATTTTAACATCAGCAAATTCAGCTGAAGCTTTGTTATACTCGATTATTTTTTTGACAATGGGCTCGAGGTCGGAATATTCTTTTGATGCTTTGATAAACTCATCTCCTGAAAGCCCTTGCGTGAGCTTTGCAGAAAGTTCGTGATGTTTTTCAAGAATCTTATTAAGGTTATCGCTGAAGCTCATATTAATTTTGCACGCTTTTAATCTTGGCTTGCGCTGCAGCAAGTCTTGCTATCGGTATCCGGTAAGGCGAACATGATATATAATCAAGACCAATTTTATGAAAGAAATCAATTGAAGCAGGGTTACCTGCATGCTCACCACATACACCGAGTTTTAATTTAGGGTTCCCTAATTTGCCGCGCTCTATCGAGATTTTTATAAGCTCTCCGACTCCTTCTTGATCAATCTCTACGAAAGGATCATGTTCAAATATTTTCTTCTCTATGTAATGAGGAAGGAAAGATGCAATATCGTCGCGAGATATACCGTACGTAGTTTGAGTTAGATCATTTGTGCCAAAACTAAAAAACTCAACTTCCTTAGCGATATTCTCAGCCATTAATGCAGCTCTTGGTAGTTCAATCATAGTTCCGACATTAAACGGAATCTCACCTTCAAATTCTTGCAAAATAATTTGCTTGATTCTTGTTAATTCATTCACATTGCTGATCAAAGGAATCATAAGCTCAAGAGTAGTAGTTATTCCTTCTTCAAGCTTTAGTTCTCTCGTAGCTGATGAGATTGCCTGAACTTGCATTTGGTAAATTTCAGGATAGGTAATACCGAGCCTGCAGCCTCTGTGCCCTAACATCGGATTTACTTCATGTAAAGCATTAAGCCGGTTATGAATAGTGGCAATCGATAGGTTTAAAGTACCTGCAAGAGCTTCTTTATCTTCTTCAAGATGAGGTAGGAACTCATGTAAAGGCGGATCAAGCAGCCTGATGTTAATTGGCTTGCCTTTTAAAATCCTAAACAATTCTTTGAAGTCCTGAATTTGTAATGGCAGCAATTTATCAATAGCTTTTTTTCTGCGCTCAAAATCAGGAGCGATTATCATCTCACGAACTAGCGGGATTTTATCTGCATCAAAAAACATATGCTCAGTACGACATAATCCGACACCTTCAGCTCCGAACTTAAGAGCACTCGCGCAATCAAGAGGCGTTTCAGCATTAGCACGAACTGATAAAGTGCGCACCTCATCAGCCCAAGATAAAAGTATTTTAAATTCTTCAGAAAAAATCGGCTGAATCAAAGGAGCACGCCCAACAAAAACTTTACCAGAACTGCCATCTATTGTAATCTCATCGCCTTTTCTAACAGTTATACCGTTGATTTTAAATAGGCCATCGCTTTCATTTACGACAAGTCCGTTAACTCCGCATACGCAAGGTTTACCCATGCCTCTTGCTACAACTGCAGCATGCGATGTCATTCCCCCGCGAGCTGTTAAGATCCCCATTGAAACATGCATGCCTTTAATATCTTCCGGGCTTGTATCATTGCGTACTAATATGACTTTGTGATGATGAGACATTTCTTCAGCGTCATAAGGGGAAAAAGCTACTATCCCTGTGGCAGCACCAGGTGATGCTGGCAGCCCTTGAGCAAGGATTGGTAATTCTTTACTATAATCAATTGTTGCATGAAGCAGTTGATTTATAGAATCAGGCGCAATACGCATTATGGCTTCTTGCTTCGACAGTACTTTCTCATTAACCATGTCAACAGCAATTTTAATCGCAGCAGCAGCAGTTCTTTTTGCACTACGAGTTTGAAGGATATAAAGCTTGCCTTTTTCAATTGTAAATTCTATGTCTTGCGCGTCTTTGAAGTGCTCTTCTAGGCTACTGCAAATTCCTTGTAGCTCATCGCATAACTCAGGCATTAATTTTTGCATGGATGATGTTAACGAATCGCTTGAAATAATCGGCATAGGAGTTCTTACGCCAGACACTACATCTTCACCTTGAGCATTAACTAAAAACTCTCCGAAAATTTGCTTGTTGCCGTTGGCAGGGTTACGAGTAAACACGACTCCAGTAGCTGAAGATTCGCCCATATTCCCAAACACCATAGATTGTACATTAACCGCCGTACCCCAGCTACTTGGTATATCATTGAGCTGCCTGTAGGTTATTGCTCTATCGCACATCCATGATTTTAATACTGATTCTATTGCTGTCTTTAATTGCATAAAAGGGTCTGTAGGAAACTCTTGGGCAGTGTATTTAAGGATTATCTTTTTATAGTCTTGAATTATCTTTAAAGGTAAATCCGTTTGATCATCATTTTGAAGTCTGTTTAATTCCAGTGAGTCTTCAAACAAATAATGCGGAATATCTAAAACGACAGTACCATACATCTCAATAAACCGGCGATAGCTATCATAAGCAAAATCGCGGTTGCCTGAAATGTTCGCAAGCTTTTCAGCAATCTCATCATTCATACCGACATTAAGGATAGTATCCATCATGCCAGGCATTGAAGCCCGTGCCCCTGAGCGCACTGACAGTAAAAGCGGGTTATCTGAACTTGCGAAAATCTTACCGCTATCTTGTTCTAAAGTTTTGATTGCTTTGGCAAGCTGCTCGGTGAAACTTAAAGGTAATATGGAATTATGTTTGTAGTAATATTCGCAAACTTCAGTTGAAATGGTAAAGCCAGGAGGTACAGCAAGACCAAGGTTGGATATTTCAGCAAGACCTGCACCTTTGCCGCCTAAAAGCTTTTGCAAATTTGCATTGCCTTCAGCGCAACCGGCTTTAAAGTGATATATCCATTTATTCATACTAAGATAACATAAAAGGTAAATTAATTGTGACTAACTTATACATCATAGGTAAGTCTATCGCAATTACTATTTACACCTGTAAGACATAAGATGACTCAGGGCCTTTAAGGAATGATAAACATAATTATTTGGCCTCAGCTTCCATATCAAGCGTAGGATACTTACTTAAAATGTTAAGCATTAGCGTTACCCAAACTCCGCTTGCCACCCACCACGTCTGCCAGATGCTAAATGATATCATACCTATGATATAATAATTCACAAAACATGCATATGAGGCACTTCCGTAATTTCGGTTAGTCTTTATAAGCGCCTCAATCTTACTGAGGTTTTTAAAGACTAGTCCGAGAAATAATATAAACCCGACTGCCCCAGTCTCGAATATGATTTGCAGTACATTGCTATGTGGATGTAGCGGAAGAGGGTTCCAGCGATAATTTCGGTAAGTAACAATCTCATCATCGCTTGCAACATGTTGCCTGGAAGCTGCAAAGCCTGCGCCACTCAAAGGTTTTAACTCAGATTTTTCAACTACGTAGTGCCATATGAATAACCTATGCTTTGCTGAATCAGGCAATATTTTTGAATACTCATCTGAAATTTTATATGGATCAATTATATGCGCAGCTACTGGAAAAAGGGTAGACCCTATAAGCGTCATAATGGTAGCAAACTTAAAGAACTTTTTAGAAAATCTACCGACTATCAGAAGTAGCCCTGCTAAGAAAAACCCTATAAAACTTGCTAAACTATCAGATAAATAAAGTATAATGAAAACCAGCATATAAACGCACAGAGCTTGTAGTTGCTTATGCTTGTCTAATAATATCCCAATTAATATCCATGAAGAGATAGCAAGTAATGCGCAACCTCTATCAAGTGAGTTAAGCTGATAAATATGCGAAGAATCACTCTGGAAAAGACTGCGAAAAGATTGATACATTATTCCATTTGAAAAATATTCAATAAAAAACAAAGATATTGCAGCAGTTACTCCAACAAATACAGCTTTTTTGAATCTTGGTATATTCTGATTATTTAAGATAATATTATTTTTTAGTATTAGTCCTAAAGCTACTAAAGAGAAAACCTCTAGAAAAGTAACCAGACTTTTCTGAAAGGTTGGTGTCATGAAACAACAAATAAAGCACCATAAGATAAAGGCAGCTTCCAACTTGAAATTTCGAATATCAAAATTAAAATTATTTTTATTTTTTATCGCAAGTATTACGAGTAATAAAGTAACTGTAAAGCTTGCAGTTAAACCAGATAGCATACCAAGCGACGGGATAGCTGCAATAATCAGTGGTAGAGGATATATCATTTAAAAACAGTCCTTTGCAAATATTTCATAAACCGGATGTTCAAAAGTGGAGATGGAAATGTTTGAAGACATCATCCACCCTTGAAACAAAGCAGCCGGTTCTTCGTCAACTTTCTCTTCTATTACAGTAAGTAAGATCTTACTATCCGGATTATAAGGATTTAGATCTTTATAACATTTGTGAGCCTTGATTTCTATATTACCGAAATATTGAGGTTCACCCATTTTTAAACTTATCTCTTTAGACTGCGCCGTGATCTTGTTAACAGCTATGACTTTTGCAGAGTCAAAGGCTTGTAAGTTATCTTGGTCAGAAGTTTTATTTGTACTGCTAACACCCTGATGTTCACTATTATTTAACTCAGGTGTTGCTGCTTCTCCTTCTCCTGTATCAACAGTTTCTTCTACAGAAAAAACATCTTCTGCATAAACAATTGAGAACGGAAGGTTCAAGATCTGACCTAAAAGAATAGAAAGTAAGGTTTTTTTAACTAATGACATTTTTATATTTTTGATAAAAGTAAGATTAATCATTATATCAAAAGCTGTACTGATCCAATATTTTAAAAATAAAAATTCGGGTGATATAGAGTTTTTTTTTAAGAAAATTAGAATAGAAAACGAACATTGTAAGATTTGTTTGTAGCACTACCCGAAATTCAAGATAGTGCTATTTAAAAAAGTACTAGAATTTTAACTTTGCACCAAGCACTGCAACAGTACCCCTTGTTTTTCTTTTTGGCGCTTCAGGATAGAACGAAGGCTTTCCTTTTGCTTCAAAATAAGATAATTCTGCATAAGGTAGTAAACCAGGTGCTAATTTATATTCACTTCCAAGGGTCACAGAATTTAAAGTATTAGCAAATTGATTGGACTTAAAATATGAAACGCTAGTTTTAATTGGACCTTGACCATAAGCAATTGCGCCGTTCAAGTATTTTGTATTACGGCCAGTTTTATGAAACTCTTTTGTAGTTAAACTCTTTCCAAGGGTACCGTATGAAGCACCGTAAGAGAAATTACCATAATCTAAGGTTAACCCTAAATTATAAGTAGCAAGATCACTTAGCTTATAACTGTTTAAAAGCTTTTCACTGTCCTTACCTTTATTTTCAATCACTCTTAACTTACCGGCAGATTTACCGTATTCACCACTTGCTGCAACCTTAAGATCTACACCATCTGATATATTATGCTCATAAGATATACCGGCGCCTAAAGCGTCTTTAGCATTTTTGTTAATTACATATGTATTATCAGTGCCTTCAATCTTAAATTCATCTATTCCGCTCTGACTCGCAGCTATAGCTCCACCGCCGGTATTACCGGTATCAGGAGTGTAAGATATTCCTGCTTGAATTCCTTGTATTTTAGGCGTGTAGTATGAAACTTTCCTTGCAGGCTCAGCTTTATCAGATATCTGACCTAATTTTGATCTGAAGAAAACATCTTGGACATAATCTTCACTCTCAGCAAATTCAGGAGAAAGTCCTTTATAATTTAAAGCTGCATCATCAATATTACCGTAAGTTCCCCAATCTCCACCAGCAGCAATATCGCCACCAGTTATACGCAGTTTTGACGCTGCGTCATAAGGTGAGCCTAGTTCTACTTTACCGAATTCAGATTCAACAAAAATATGTGATCCGTTAAGTGATGGTGAAGTCTTAAGTTTAGAAGTCGGAACTAATACAATTTTGGCACCATAAGCAAGTTCGTCAGCTTGTTGCTTAATTGAAGCAGAAAAAAATGATTCAGAATAAAATTTTACTTTTTTTCTAGCGCCATTGATTGATTCACCTGCTTTACTATCTGTAACAAGTTGATCAGGATTAACAGTATTTTTCTTGCTTGCATAGCCGCCTTGAAAATTAAATAAACCTTCAAGTTTGAATTGCGTATTGTCAGATGCTTCTTTATTTTCTAAAGATGTAGGGATATCCAAAGCAAAAGCAGAAGTCGAAAGACTACTTAATATACCTAGTAATAATATTTTTTTCATAATAAATCCTGAAAGATCATTTTTATATTACGTTCTTAATATTTATAAATAACATAAAGCACAAGTTAAAGTTGAAATATTTTTCCATAGCATTAGATATTATATTCACACATTGCATAATTATCACAGTTTGCTTGATAGCGTATTAAACGCGCCTTCCAGCAGACCTAATCCTTTGCTTTGTATCAGAATATAAACAAAAATATTAATCATTTCTTGACAATCAGTTAAATTTGAATAGGTTGTTGATTTAAGTATATGTAACCTAAGTATAATCGCTAAACCTTTTTACAGAGTATTAATATGACTGTAATGTCTGATAAGTGGATAAGAGAGATGTCTGTTAGTAAACAGATGATTGATCCATTTGTAGACAGCCAAGTTAAATTTGAGGATGATAAACGTATCATTTCTTACGGCGTATCATCATATGGTTATGACGCGCGAGTTTCAAAAGAGTTTAAAATATTTACAAATATAAATTCTGTAGTCGTTGATCCTAAAGATTTCAGCGAGCACAGTTTTGTAAATAAAGAAGAAGATGTGTGCATAATACCTCCAAATAGTTTTGCACTAGCGCGCACAGTTGAATATTTTAGGATACCCAGGGATGTGGTGGTTGTTTGCGTGGGTAAGTCAACTTATGCTAGATGTGGAATAATTGTAAATGTGACGCCTCTAGAGCCCGAATGGGAAGGTCACGTTACCTTGGAGTTTTCAAATACTACCCCACTGCCTGCTAAAATTTACGCAAATGAAGGTGCTTGCCAATTTTTATTTTTCAAAGGCGACCAGATTTGCGAAACATCCTACGCGGACAGGCAAGGAAAATATATGAGGCAACAAGGAGTAACTCCGCCAAGAATTTAAATGACTATTATCTAATAACAAAAGAGAATATCAAGTATGACCATAGAAGATGAAAAAAATCAAGAAATGCCTCACATTGCAGTCAATGCACAATACATCAAGGATTTATCATTTGAAAATCCAGGGGCACCAGGATCTTTAGTTAATATAAAGAATCCTCAAATAGATTTGTCTTTGGATTTAAATATTGTAAAGCTTCCTGAGGATAATTATTTTGAAGTTGAAATAAGTATTGAAGCCAGAGCAAGTCATGACACTCAAACTCTTTTTAGAGTTGATTTGAAATATGCGGGAGTTTTTAATCTTATTAATATTAAGCCTGAGCAACAAGAACCACTACTTGCAGTTCACTGTCCTGCTATGATTTTTCCTTATGCTAGAAAAATTATTGCTGACGTAACTCAAGATGGTGGCTTCCAACCTTTGATGATTGATCCAATTGATTTTGGTGTTTTATATCATAAGAAATTATCAGAAAATCAGAATTAATCTTTAAGTTTTTTTAGGATCATAATTTATTTACATTAAAGAATTGTTTGCATGATTAAGCTCAATGTAAAAACCTACTTCCTATTGACACTTGTGGCAAGCCTAACTGTTATGCATGTTCAAGCTGATGAATTAAAGATCAAGATGAACGGGGGTTTTGAATTTCAGTCGGGTCATAACAGTAATAATAGCAAACAACAAAAACATAAATATATTTCCGGAAACAGAAAGGATTTTGCATTCGACACATCAGCAAACTTAAACCTTGATGTTCATAACGAAGTCGAAAATCTATTTAAATATGGTGCTAAAATTGGATTAGAGACGACTTCAAGAAATGATAGAAGAGCTGCGTCTTCACTATACTTCATTTCTGATTATGGAAAAGTGGAATTAGGGTCTGAAAAAAGTGCTAATGCAAAGATGAAAATAACCGCTTCTAGTGTTTCGTGCGCTACTGGCGGAGGATGGGATTCTTGGGCAACTTTACCATTAAATGCTAATTACGTTTCTTATATTAGTAACAATGGTGGTTTCCTAGATGCTAAGACAAGAGAAATGACTAAAGCGGAATATTCAAGAAAGGTTACTTATTACACTCCGGAATATAAAGGATTCCAAGCCGGAATAAGTTATATAGCAGATACTACTAATGCAGGTTACTCTACTTTGAGTCAGCCAATATACCATGCCCCTGTTAGGCTTTCACCATATTATCATTCTTTCAGAGATGGGCTTGCTTACGGCATAACTTACACGCATAAGTTTGACAAAGAATTAAGAGCCAAAACTTCATTTGTAGGGGAAAAGGCGAAGGTAGATAGTTTCTCCAAGTCAAGCAAACAACGAGTCAAAGTAAAACTGAAGGATCTAAATACTTACACACTTGGCGCAGAGGTGCATTATAATCAATATTCATTAGCTGGATCTTATGGAAATTATTTAAAAAGCATTACCTCTAATTCGAGTAATACTAAAGAACGTGATAGCAATATTTACTCACTTGCCGGTCGTTATAAATATAATAAGCTCGCCACCAGCTTGAGCCTTTTTAAAAGCGATCATCAAAAGAACGGATTGCAAGCTATAACTCTTGGGGCCGAATATAAAGCAGCACCAGGGCTGTTGCCATACGGTGAGCTTACCTCTTATAAAACAAACGGTAGATACACTGATGATAATAACACAAGGGTTAGTGATAAGATTGAAGGATTTGTGTTTCTACTAGGTGTTAAATTGGAAATTTAATGTATGATACAACTTAGTTACTAAATTATTAAGAAAGTTAATACGAAATGATGAAAAACTTCTTGCTTTTTTAATTAAATAATGACAATATATCTGCAACAAGTAAAATTTTGTTAAGGAGAGAGAAAGATGAGAGTACTTCTGATTGAAGACGATTCGTCAACTGCAAGATCAATAGAATTGGCCTTAGCAAGTGAAGGTATCATTTGTGACACCGCAGAACTAGGTGAAGAAGGCCTGGAAATCGGGAAGTTATATGACTATGACATAATAGTTTTAGATTTGATGCTCCCTGACATTGATGGTTACGAAGTATTACTACGTCTGCGTTCAGCAAAAATAAAAATTCCAGTCTTAATTCTTTCAGGCCTATCTTCACCTGAACAAAAGATTAAGGGTCTAGGATTTGGTGCTGATGACTACTTAACAAAACCATTTAATCGTGGTGAGCTAATTGCAAGAATACAAGCAATAGTGCGGCGCACTAAGGGTCATTCTGAATCAGTTGTTAGATTTGATAAGGTTACAATTAATCTTGAGTCAAGAGTTGTTGAAGTTAACGGCAAGAAAGTGCATTTAACCAATAAAGAATACGCAATCATTGAGCTACTCGCTATGCGCAAAGGGACAGTGCTTACCAAAGAAATGTTCTTAAATCATTTATACGGAAGTATGGATGAACCTGAGATCAAAATCATAGATGTGTTTGTTTGTAAATTGCGTAAGAAATTAGCTGATGCTTCAAATGGTACTAACTACATTGAAACCGTATGGGGGCGTGGTTATATGCTCAAAGATTATGAGCAAGCTGAAGCAGAAAGTCATGTCGATCATAAGAGTCCGGCTCCAGTAGCCTAAAGTTCATTTGACGGTGATTTTTTAACTTTAAAGGTCACCGTTCTATCACATATCTTTTACACTAATATAATCAAGGCTTGAAAAAGCTGCTAAATATAGTTAATCTAACTAAACTGTTTTAATTCAATAAACTTGTACATTTCAATGAATACTGATGCTGTTATAATAGGCGCTGGGCCTGTTGGGCTATTTGCAATTTTTCAAGCTGGGATGCTTGGCATGAAGTGTCACGTTATTGACGCGCTTAGCGAAGTAGGGGGGCAATGTAATGCTCTCTATCCTGAGAAACCTATATATGATATCCCAGCTTGTCCTGAAATTGCTGCAAGTGACCTGATTGATGCATTGAGCAAACAAGCTGCACCATTTAATCCTGTGTTCCATTTAAACCAGCAAGTTGTAGGTCTAAAAAGCAATAATAATAGTTTTACTGTGAAGACTTCTAACAATGTTGAGATAGAAGCTAAGACAGTAATCATTGCGGCAGGCTGCGGTGCTTTCGGACCTAATAAACCACCATTAGAGAACATTGAAAGCTTTGAAGGTAAATCAGTATTTTATTCAGTAAAGAGACGTACTGATTTTGCAGGCAAAGAAATTCTGATTGCAGGCGGTGGAGACTCAGCAGTGGACTGGGCTATCTCACTTGCTGAGATAGCAAAGTCAGTTAGTGTAGTCCACAGGAGGGACAAGTTCAAGGCAGCTCCTGAAAGTCTTAAGAAACTTAAAGCCTTGCAGGAATCCGGCAAGATAAATATGATTATAGGTTACCAACTTGATAAGTTAATAGGATCAAATGGAAACCTTGAGGCTGTAGAGCTTAAAGACTTGAACAATAACTCAAGAATTGTTAAGGTAGACACTTTGTTACCTTTCTTCGGGCTGAGCCAAGAGCTTGGACCGATCCTTGACTGGGGGCTTGATTTAAAGCTCCATCATATTGAAGTAAGCCAGCCACATTATGAGACGAATATCCCAGGTATTTATGCCATAGGAGATATTGCTACTTACGAGTCAAAGCTAAAACTAATCTTAACCGGCTTTGCTGAAGCTTCCCATGCGCTTCATCATGCTTACGCACGAGTTTTTGATGGTAAGGCTTTGCATTTTGAATATTCAACTACCAAAGGAATCAGCTCATAAACTATAAGATAAATGGCAATAACAGATAATAAGACCAACGTTTTAGAAGGCAGGGCATGCGCTGATAGAGTACTTGATGAGCTTAGTAGAAAGCTTAAAATTACCTACGACCAAAGCGGTGAAAAGCCTTTACTTGCAATTGTACTGATTGGTGAAGATCCTGCAAGCATGATCTACGTACGCAATAAAATGAAAGCAGCAGCCCGCGTCGGTATTGATACCCTTAGAGTAAATCTTGCAAGCTCTGCCTCAACCCAAGAACTGGTTGAAGCTATTGATAAACTGAACTGTGATAATAAAGTTTCAGGTATTATTGTACAGTTGCCTCTACCAGGACACATTGATAAAGACATGATACTTTCTGCTATTTCAACAAACAAAGATGTTGACGGCTTTAATCCTGTTAATGTTGGATACTTACATAACGGAGATCTTGCTAAAGGTTTTGTACCAGGTACTCCACTTGGTATAGTTGAATTAATCAAGCAAGTCGAGCCAAACTTAAGGGGAAAGAGTGTTGTCATAGTGGGTAGGTCAAACATTGTAGGCAAGCCACTTTCTGCATTATTGTTAAGTGAAGATTGCACCGTTACTATTTGCCACTCTAAAACTATAGATCTTGCAAGCTACACCTCTAATGCTGACATAGTGGTCACAGCAATGGGAAAACCTAAGTTTATGGGAGCAAAGTTCTTTAAGCCTAAAAACATAGTTATTGACGTTGGTATTAGCCGGGATGAGGCCGGCATGAAAATCGTCGGGGATGTTGATTTTGATGAAGTTCAACCATTAGTGAAATATATTTCACCTGTGCCAGGCGGGGTAGGGCCGATGACGATTGCATTTTTGCTTGTTAATACATTTAAAGCATTTATGAAATTTAATCAATTAACACATACTGAGAATGAATAAAGCATTAATTGAAAATGTCAAAAGGTTAATTGTTGAAGCAGGAAATATTGCAATTAAAAGGAAAGATATCGGCTTAAAAATTGAGCTAAAAAATGATAGGTCACCAGTTACAAATGCTGACAAAGAAATCAGCAATTTAATATATAGAAAGCTTAAAGCATTAACCCCTGACATCCCTATAATTTGTGAAGAGCAACCGATCACTGATATTGATACTTCAAGGTTTTGGCTGGTTGATCCAATAGACGGAACAAGGAGCTATATCAGGCGAGAAAACAGTTATACAGTTAATATCGGCCTTATTGAAAGTAATTTTCCGACTTATGGTTTTATATACCAGCCGGAGCTTGAAAAACTGTGCTATGTTGACGATACCGGTACATTTAAAATTGAGCAGCACGGTAATATAGTTGAAGCCGCAAGCCATATGGTTACTGATGATTATGTCGCAACCGTAAGCTCTCATTATCTTAATTTAGCCACTCGCTATTTTCTTAAAACTCACAGCATAACTGATATAATTCGGATGCCTAGTTCTGCTAAGCTTTGCTTAGTGGCGGAAGGGCTTGCTGACATTTATCCAAGATTCGGTAGAACCATGGAATGGGATGTTGCAGCAGGCCATGCTCTGATAAGAGCGGCCGGAGGCGACATCGTTGACACTCAAGGCAAAACCTTAAATTACGGTAAACTTAATTTTGAAAATCCTACATTTTTTGCTTTCAGTAGGAACTGGCAAGCGGGACATGCCTGGCTAAATAATATCTTGGATCCCAAATCATAAATGCACCTTTTGCTCGTGAGGTAATGTGCTTATTTAACTATTTAAGCCCAGCCTTGATTAAAGAATAATGAATAATTTCCTAATTTAATTTTTTGCATTTAGTCTAAACTAGCAAGCAGTACATGCTTAACTTGAATAAGATCTAAGATTCTAAATTTACTGGTTCCACGCCTTATTTTATAACCCTACACGCTACTTAAGCTTGCTAGTCTATTTTTGCGACTATATAATGTATATAGATTGCTCAATCAGGCAAATCCATTTCCCCTGCCAACCATAATTCTTGAGGCATTACATCATTATATCCTAACTCCTCATAAGTTGGAGCTAGCCCCATTTGCACTATAATATCATATAATATTTTGAGTTTTTTGAATGTTTTTTGACTGCAAAAACATTCAATATTACTTTCATTTTTTTGCAATATTAGATCAATTTGAGATACGAATAAGCTTTTATCGCTCTCTAAAACCTGAGCAATCAAATCTTCATGACTATTGCCGGTGAATTTATATACATTGTGATTACGATGCTTATCATAAATAAACTCAGGCTCAACCCCTTGCTTACTTGCAGTTTCTAACAAGGACGCGAAAACTTCAGAACCCAAATTATATAAAACCTCTAGTTTACCATTTTCTTTCATATTAAGTATGAAACCTGTATCTTCAAACGGTACATTTGTTTCGCCTTTGGTCGCTTTATTTATAGCAGTTATTGCTAATTCCACAAAAACATGTTTAAGGTCATTAATGTATGCTTCCTCTCCAAGATGAACAACCTCTATATCAAGCGTTACTTGCTCGGTTAATTGGCTTTCCTCATTAGCGGTTAAAGTCGCTTGAACTTCAGTTAAATATTCAATTATCATGCTCTTAAAGCTAGCATCTTGCTTCATGTTTAAAGCATGATACAACGGTGAATGCCCATCTTGATCAAGAGTATTTACATCGCAGTCAAAATCCTCAACCAAACATTGTATCATATCTAATGTAGTACCGCGTTTAAGAGCGTAAACTAGAGGTGAATCGTAACCTTGTCTTGCCGTATTAACATCAAATTTTCCATCACTTTGTTCTATAATATCCTTGATATAATTCACCCTTTCAAAATCTATTAATTCAATAAGTCTATAAAAATAATTGAGGATCTTTACATTATCATCATCAACAGTTAATATCTTTTCTTTTAATTTTATTTCGTTTAAAGTTATATCTTTCATCAAACTCATAGCCGCCAGTATACTTAAAATACCTCCATTGATTTCTGATGGAGCAATGATCTTATAATTTAATATATCATCATCGGTCATCCAGATTTTTAAACCTCCAATATTTATTTTTTGACCTTTGTCGCCGTATAAAGCGCTATAGAATGCTGTTTCTATCTTATCTTGATCAATGTCTTGAAAGCTTTGAGCACCTTGAAGTGTCGCCTCTAAGGTAGAATCTTGTTCTTCTTTAGACGTTTCAACAATATTTTTACTCACAAAGCACCTCTATATTATATTTAATGACCTGAGGTAGATAACATTAGTAATAATAAAATGCAAGAAATAGATTTTTCAAATTTATTATATAATGTTAACTTAATCAAGCTTACTAACTATAATTTACTATTCTTTATTAGATTTTGTTTTTGATTTACTTATCACTAAAATTGTACATATAGTTGTAAGAGCTATGAAGATCGCAACCGACATGCTGCTAAGGGTCATGTACCACAATGAGAAACAGATGGCAGGTACCATGTGACCGACAATTCCGGTGCCAAGAGCGTTGCCGATGCCAACTATTAGATACTGATCTTGGTTATTAAAAAGGTTCTTATACCAAAGATTTACCGGAATCATAAAGATAACTCCAAGCACTACAATCCAGCACCTGACAAAACTAATATACAAAATTGATGAATTTTCTAAATAATACCACAATGGTAATATTGATATGGCAAGACTTGAACTTGCAGCTAACATAATTTGCCTTGGTGAGAAATTTTGCGCAAACCTTCCAACTAATGGAATTAACAACATATCAAATACTAATAGAGCAGTGTTGAACGCCATCATACTTTCAAGTGAAACTTTTGTAATTAAAGGTATAAAATTATTCATAACCATAAATGGAATAGAATAGGTGACATAACTAAAGCTTGTAATGATTGCCACTCTTAGAATATTTATTTTATTATTAAATAAAAGTTTTAGAGTTGGCTCATGTTTTTGAATATTTTCTTTGGTATTTGAGGGTAGATTTATCTGAATATTTCGTAAAATATAACCAAAAAAACCAGTAAGACCTCCAAACAAAAAACATAAGCGCCACAACTCATGTAGTTCAGAGCGGATTACAAACCAACTGGCAATAGATGCTAGAATAATTCCAAATATCGTAGAAGTATGATAAAGATATGACGCTCTGAGTGCAAGAATTTGTGGCTTGTTCTCCATTATATATAATTTAGCTACAGTGATTTCTCCGCTTGAGAAAACCCCGCGAATCATTCGTGTGATCGCAAGTAAAATCGGTGCAGCAATACCAATACTATTGAAACTCGGTATGCAGCCTATTGCAAAAGTTGTTACTGCAACTCCAATCAATGAATAAGATAAACTAATTATTGCGCCGTGCTTTCTTGCGATCATACCAAAAATAATGGCGCCAGCGGGTCTCGTTATAATTGAGGTAACTAAAATTCCATAAGTTAAAACTAATTGAGCAACCGGATCATATTCGGGGAAAAATACAGGAGCCATTACAGGCGCTAAAAATCCAAATAAAGAAGTATCAAAATGATCAAGCATATTACCGATTAATATTGATAGATCTTTTTTTGTGGTTGAGCTTGTCATAAACCTTGTTCTGTTACTTACTGCTATGATACCAGCATTTTAGAGCTAACTAAGATAGAGTGGGTAAGACTTCTAAAACGATGATTTATCATTAGTAGAATTTGCAAAGTCAATGCTCTCAAACGCTTAAGTATTACCTTGAATCAGGTTCAAAGAGTTTTCTAAAGCCCTTGAGAACTTGTTAGAGTTCTTTTCGAGCACCCCTGGTGAAATAAGTTTTAAAAATATAGCAAACTAAAGGGCATTTGCCAATAGCTGATATAGCGGCTACTTGGATTTTTAGTCACAGGTTGAAATATGAATCTAATTTATTTATTTAAAACTTATGATTTAATTTTGAGTCTCTTAATCAATTGTTATTATAATATTTAAAATAGTTAAATGGAAACTACTTATGTCAAAAACTACCGACACTGATAATGCACCAAAAACTTTGGAGGAGCAATTATCTTCTAAGTTACAAGAAGTTAAAATTATTAGGTACAGTAGTCCTGACATTGAAGATGATATTTATAAATATCAGGAGGCTAAGAAATCAGGTGCAGTTCCTGAAAATACTACCCTTAATGATTATATCAAAGAAACACGTTATAAAGATCAACCAAATGCAGTAGTTATCACTGATTTGACAAACCATAACTTTAATATGGCGCCAGATCCAAGTCTTAAAGGAGTGGACTTTAGTGGTTGTATTATGAAAGGAGTTCAGTTCTATAGCTGTGACTTAAGCGGTGCGCAATTTCGGGATACTGATCTTAGAGGTGTAATTTTTGATGATACTATTCTAAAGAATGTAGATTTCAGAGGAGCTGATCTAACTAATTGCAGATTTGCAGAAAGCTATCAAAAGTGGATCGATCCACTTAAACCCGGTGCTAAACTTCCTGAAGGTTTCGATCCGAAAGCACCTACCCCTGAAGATCTAAGAAACCCAGAGGCCGATAATTTAAAAGGCTTGAAGTTTAGTACCACCCAAAGAAGAGAAAGGGAACATTTATATCAGAATCAAGTTAAAGATGAAGCTATAGAAGTAGAGCGGCAAGCTTTCACAACGCAGAAAGATATAGATGTTAAAGCTAAAGAAGCAGAAATCTCAAAAGAGCGTGGCTATAGTGGCATGTTTTATGATAGCGCACCCGTTAAAGTTTTACTTGGTGAGCTTGAAGAAATCAACAAACGTTCATTTAATAAAAAGCCAGATTACGCTATCGACCCAACTGTGCTAAACGTTATGAGCTTTGACAGGGTTTTAGATCCTGCTTACGTGCGAGGCAGCACTGCTGCAGATCTTACGGTTGAGAGACAATATATTCCAATGTCTAAAGAAGATGTTGTAAAATATTTAGAGCGTGTCAAAACCGAGCCTAAATTATCCATCAATGATTTTGCTAAAGAACAAGCGCTTGCGGGGGAACTTGAAAATCAGAAAAAATTTGCAAGTTTAAAAATAGAAGTTGACCCTAAAGCGCAAGCTGTTGCTGATTGCTCTGATGTTGATTTAAAAGGTCTAGATTTCAGTGGAACTAATATGAAAGGAGCTTGCTTTGCCGGTGCTCACTTAGAGGGTTGCAAATTCGATAGGGCCGACATCAGCCGCGCGACTTTTGAAGGAGCAACTGTTCAAGGGGCAAGCTTTGTTGATACTGATGCAAGACAAGCAAATTTTTTCACAAGTGATCTAAAAGAAGCGCAAATCACCGGCAGTGATTTTGGTAGAGCTTTTATGTCTCTATCTGTTGCAGAGGGTGCAGAAATCAAAACCGCAAACTTCGATTATGCTAACATCAAAAATGGTAAATGGGATGGTGTGGGAATTGAAGGCTCAAGCTTTAACGGAAGTAACTTAGAAGGAGTTAGTCTGATTGGTGCCTCAATCAAAACAACAAGTATGCAGCATGCAATACTAAAAGACGCTCACATGGAAAGAGCTCAAATAGAGGCGAGTAACTTCAGTCGCTCAATGATGCAAGGATTGCAAGCACAGAATGCCAAGTTCAAAGATACAGTGCTTAATGAGATAAATGCGAGGGAAGCAAACCTTACAGGTGCAACACTCGATAGCCTATGTACGCTTGATGATGCCCAGTTACAAAGGGCAGTACTTGATTTAGTAAACGCGCAATCGGTAAGTTTTAAAAACGCAAAGTTAGATGAAGCACGGGCAAGACAAGCAGATTTCACCGGTGCAAATTTAGAGAAAGCATCTATGCAATTTGCTGACCTTGAAGGAGCTATCCTTAAAGGTGCCAAAGCAAACAATGTGGACATGACCGGCTGCAGCTTGAAAAAAGTCGACGCGCGGGAAGCCATCTTTACAGATGCAATTTTAAAAGACATGCAAGCTCAGCAAGCTAACTTAGAGCAAGCTATAATAGACGGAGCCGACGCGCGCGGGGCTCAGTTGCAAGGCGCAATTCTAGAAAGAGTAAGCGCTAGAAAAGCACAGCTACAACAAATTGAGACCGATAAAAATACTGTTGCAAAAGACATGAATGTTGAAGGGGCAACCGTTGATCTTGGGACTGAAGAATTAAGCGGTGCTAAAGGTACCGTAACACGTGAGGAAGTTGATGGCACTAAAGTTGAAATGCCTATAGAGCAGCACAATGAACAAGCTGTTAATATCAAGAAAGAGAAACAAGCTACAACCGTTGGTAAGATGTTTGCTGGGGCCTGTAGTTATATTGGTGGGGGAGCAAAAAAAATAGGCGCAATTATTAAGCAACCTTTTAGCTCAAAAACTGGTGCAATTGTAGGCGTTGTACTTGGTTTAGTTGTTGCAGCTGCAATTATCACAAGTGTTGTAATGACTGCAGGTCTTAGCATCCCCGTTATGGTTGGGGTTGCAGCAGCTGTTGCTGGAGGTTGTGCTCTTGTTGGTGCTGCAGCTGGTTATTTTGGTGCAAAGCATGTTGGAGGACTTTCTGTTGTGGCAGCGGCTGTTGCAATTCCCACAGGACCAACTGGCATGGCTATAGCAGCTGGTGTTGCTGTTGGTGTGGACAAAGCAGTTGAGGCTAGTACTGGTAAGACTGCAAGCGCTTGGGTTGGTGATGGTACTAAAGCTGTTGGAGAAAAAATCGAAGAAGTTGGTAAGGCTTATGAAGGTGGCGGGAAGGTTGCTGAGCAACAAGTAGAGCAGCAAAAAGATCAAAAACTTCAATATGAAGCTCAGAAACAAAAGGAACAAGAAAAGTCGAAAGATCAAAAACCTATAAAGTCTGTAGAACAGCTTGGAATGGAAAACAATCTTGCAGCTAAGCAAGGCCTTGATAAGCCACCTGTGATTGGTAAAGGGCCAAAAGAAATTGTGGTTGAACCGAAGGCTCCTATTAAGGAGAAAGGCAGTGAGAAAGGAATAGTTGATAAAATTAAAGGTAAATTCACCAAGAAGGTTATCGATGATAAAGGCAAAGGGCCAAGCAAAGATAAAGGCCCTCAAGTTAACGGGTAATGAAGAGTAAGGAGAATTAAAATGTCTAGATCAAGAAATGATGAAGATAGCCGACCAGCAAGAGGGGATACTCCGCAAAGTACAGGTCCCGTAAGGCAAGCAGAAGATAACGTAATTTATGGGTCTCCTCAAACAGGTGCTAGAGCTGCTGCTATGGCTGAAGACGGCGTAGATCCTATCACTAAGGCGGTAAGAGATCGAATTAATCAATCGCAGTTGGCAGAGTTGCAAAAATGGTTTGCAGCAAATATAGGGACACCTGATGAAAAAGAACAAGTCAGAAGAATGACTGCAGCCCAATTTGCAAATCTAGCAGCGGCAAATCCACAGTTCGTTGAAGAAGCTTATAAAGATAAGAACTTCCTTAGCATTATTGGCAAAAATGAAATAGCAAATTATAGGGAAGTGAATCAACTGTTTCAAGGTCAATTCAGCAAAATTGAGTGGGAAAATAATCCTGCTGACCAAGGTGCACGAGGCAAGGAAATTAAAAACGCAAATGGCGAGACCATTGCTACTTTGAATGAAAAAAATGTAACTACGCCTCTCATTTTTAAAAATGATGATAACCAAGATGTTCGAATTAACAGCCACCGCGCTATTGACTTTCCTCCCAAGCTTGAAGGCGCGGGGCGTGGTCCTATGCACCTACAAATGGCTGTAAAAGACGCTCAAGGAAATAACATCGCGCAAGAAAAGGCTGTGTACTTTACAGCTCACTACAATAAAGCAGGGAGACTTGAGGAAATTAGTTTTCCTAAGCCCATTAAATTTGCAGGTGAAGGGGATAATGCTATAGGATACATTGAGCGCGAAGGGCAAATTTATACGCTACCTGTAACTAAAGGTAAGCTTGATGAAATGAGAGAGGAAGTTAGAAAGACTCGTGATCTTGCTGAAGGTCGCGGAGCTTCGCAAAGCAGGGCTAGTGATCATGTAGGTACAAGTGAGCGTGAGACCAATAGGGACGCTGCAAGCGTTGAAACCAGACATCAGCCTACCTCTTCTTCCTTAAGTAGCCCGCAAAGACCGCAAACTCTAGCTCAATTAGTCAATCCTCGAACTTCTACTGTTGATCAATCAATAGTGGTTGCGCAAAGGGATGGAGCAACTCATTCGTCAACATCAGAAGTAGCTACAAAAACCGAAACCGCTCAAAAACCAGCAACCACATTTGTTAGGCATGTTATAACTGATGAACAAAGGCGACAAAGGCTAGATCAAGTTAAACCTAGAAGTGATTCTTCAGGGCTAGTATCAGCTAAGAGTCAAACTAGTGTAATTAAACCTATAATAGGTGCTAAGGACAATACAACCTCAGACGTTAAGGCTGAAACTGATAAAATACGTGCAAAATTAGCAGCAATACCTGAATTTAAGGGTAAACCTAAAGCATCTCCTACGTCAAGTTTAGACAAGCCTGTTGAAAAACCTAAACCCAAGTTTCAAAGAAGTAAGTCAACTGGTTCAATAGGCCAAAAACCTTCTGGGTGGGGCAAATAAAGTCTATATAATTAGACTAGATATGTTTAGAAATTAATCATCAAATTAGGGATAATTGCCTTGAAATATCCTTTAGGTCGGAAGTTGCAAGCGTGCTTTAAAATAGTTTTCAAGCATGGTCTTGTCTTTCTCACTTAAGTCGTCATCATCATCATTACTTTCACTTTTCTTTAAAAAGACTAGGTTCTGTGAACATTTCTAGGTAGGGGAATCAAGTCAAGAAGTGTGATAGTGTTGTTTTTGAACAAAAAAGTACTACCACACATGAATTATTACATCAAAACAGATGATTGGGAACATA
>Ga0123337_10001743_pt1 | contig 26842 bp, 29 predicted proteins | sample frozenSSSSmetaG_FD_89792 | JGI IMG/M metagenome (GOLD analysis project Ga0123337, IMG submission 89792) | Glacier valley bacterial and archeal communities from Borup Fiord, Nunavut, Canada, to study Microbial Dark Matter (Phase II) -... | ecosystem: Environmental > Aquatic > Freshwater > Ice >...
AAAGCCTTCAGATCTCAACACAGAGGTGTAAGAGATATAAATTTGTTCCTCTTCCGACTAGCAAAACTATATGCCTACCCCACAACTTTTTGACTTGATCCCAAGTAATGTGTTTTTTTTCATTGTTAATTTATTGGACTTTTTGCCCTCTTGTAACTTCAGGCTTTGTTATGATTATGAATTTGTTTTTTTTCTTCTAAATATCTCTGAAAAAGAAAAATCAACCGAATAATATACCCCCAATTCTAAGAGTCTCCCTCTATTAACCTCTCTAAGAATAACGATATTACTATTGTTGACTTGCAAGTTATATTCTGAGAATATTAGAATTTTATTAGGAAAAGTATAGCCTACGATAAGTCCAACACTTTTCCGTTTCGTTAGAGAATATTTAAAGGTTAAATTTAATCCAAATTGTCTAGACCAATAATTAAGTGAATCCGCAGTTTTCCCATAATATAAGGTTAAAGTATCGGTGCCAAAAGTAGTGCGTTTTGAGATATCTGCATAAAATGATGGATAATGTCTATTTAAAATAAAATTTGATTGGACTGCTATAAAGATTTTTTTGTTTAAAGGCTTCATTATACCTAAGGATAAGGAATATTGATAATAGTTGTCAAAAAAACTCAAGCCTCCTCCATTAACGAATGTTGAGACATTTGACTGATAACTTGAAGACTTACCATTGGCGGGATATCCTCCTTCAGTATCAAAAATAATTTTATTTACGGGTCTTAATGTTCGCCTACCTATTTGCATAAAGTAACCTTTTTTAGTCTGGTATCCCAAATAAGTACCCAACCCGGGGCTAAAGCCCGGTTTGAGCGAAGCGTGAGGAATGTTGTCAGATTTTGCAATTTCATTATAATTAAATGCTCCGGTATAAATTGGTTTAAAATAAAAAGTTTGATTATAAACTTTGTTACAGCAAGTTAAAAAAATAAAAACCAAATATTTTCTAATATCCATGATTAGGCATAATGCTTTGTTTGAGATACTTCGCAAAAACGGCAGAAATGGCAGTACCCATTACACGATGCGAACAGGTGTTTTAAAGTGGGAAGCCGCATGATCATGCGACAAATTTAATCCAATTCTGCAATTAAAACCAAGCCACTGCGTAATTTTCTACCTGCATGGTCAGTTTATAGCTACATTTTCTTTTCGGATGAAGAATATCAGTAGTACTTATTGATCTCTATTTTTGTCAAGATGAAAACAACCACTTAAAACAAACTGAAGTTTACAGGCCTGCTTTTTCTTTAGAAAGTAAACAGAATCTGCGCACAACCGGACACCATTCCCGCAAGTAATTTGGAATTAAAAAAATATTTTTACACTTACACCAAATTTTTAGCAGTTTTCTAATATTATTAAAATCTCATCATAAAGGTTCGAATTTTTTACCTTTGATTCAGCGACTTACGAAAGTGAGTTTCGATTTTTAAACCCCGCTTTTGCGCGTTTTTTGTTTGTGATGAAGCTTGTATAAAGTATACGTCATATGACCATCGCCTGAAATTAATAATTTTAAAAATCCTTTTGGAGTTTAATAATTTTATATAATTTTGTTACTAGAACTACCTTTGAAACACTGTCGCGTTCTTGTTGGTATTCTTTACCAACAAGCCGGAATTATTCAGGACAGGAGACGGAATCTGATGGTCGGTGCGCGCAGCACACAACCATTACGAGACTGTTCATAAAAGCAGGAGCTCACACTATATCATGACTTGTTAATAATATGATAATTTCCCTATCTTTGTATAGATCACCCATTGATAAAAAAACGATATCCGTATGACTAAACAACTCCTATTGGGCATGACCTGCATATTTGTTTGCGCATTGGCCTGCAAAAAAGAAAAACTAACCGGAGATGACAAAAGCATCGCCGGCACCTGGAAATGGATTTATAGTACAGGTGGACTTTTCGGTGGCGTGCCCAAGGATGAAAGTTATCACCGGACTTTGATTATAAAAGAAAAAGGGAAATATCAATATTTCAATAACGACAAAAAGCTGGGACATGGTATTTTGATTAAAAACAATGGTTACTATGAATTTCTGAACAGAGAAGTGATTGGAAACGACGATATCAGCGGACAAAAAATTATACGCCATTTCGGTGATACTTTAATCATCTCTAGGGCCATTTGTTGTGACCACTTCGACTTTGTTTATGTCAAAGAGAAATAAAAACCTGCATTTTTTTAACCCATAGGCGGACTTACCGGCTGTTCCGGTTCAGGCCTAATTTCGGGTATCGGAGAAATTTCGGGCACAATCTCAGGGCTCTCAGGTCTTTCCGGGAATTTTTGAGGCTCTATCTCCGGAGTGTGTATTGGGGGAGGTTCAGGTGTCGTAATAGGCGGCTCCTTGGGATCTATGTCGGGCTGATAGTTGAATGTGTTTTCCATTTTTTTAATTTTAAACAAATTACGCCTATCTACCCCAGATAAAAACTGATTCCTATCAAGTTAATTTGGTTCTTGTTTTGAAGCCTAATAGCAAGCGCTGTCAACTTATCTGGCAGGCAGTACTTAATTACCCATGGCAGACTTCAGTTCCTTCATGCGCGCTCTGGTGCTATTCAAAGAATCCTGCAAATTCATAATCACTGGTTCAAATTCAGACATAATCACCTTGCGTTCAATTTCTATACCACTGAAACTATCTCTCCACACATCAAATCCTTGCTCCATGCTTTCCTTAGGTGTTCCCAGACTTTGAATTTGACTCGACATTTCCATTTTTAATTCCGTTATTTTTTTGTCCAGCTCTTTTTCCTTCAATTTAAGATTTTGCATTTCCGCTGCGTGTTGACTTGCTTGAGAGTTACAAGCCGCCATCAATACCAATAAGAGAATAGAAATAATTTTCATACGATTGTTTGTTTTGTCATGCAAATATATTCAAAAGATGAAGGATTATTCTATCTGCATTTTAACATTTTTGCAGCTTTCCGTAATAGGAGACTTAAAAGTGAAAAACAGTCAATTACGAAAAGACTTGATTAGAATGACTAAATTTCAATTTACCCTTTTCATCTTGGCAAAGCATGGTCTATATTCATTTTTAATTGCTTCTTTTAAGTCGATTTTGATATCTTTGTCTGGAAGCTTAAAATTCTAGAGCAATGATTCACGGTTAAGTAATTTTTCCTCTTTTCCAAAAATATAACTTGCCTTTACCTTATTAAAAATTCTGGAAACTCCATTTCTCAATCAAATTCTTATTTTGGACTCCTTGACTTTATTGCGTTTAATATTTCTTTTGGCTGATAGTTTTCAGTTCAATAACTTATTTTTTCAATTTCTTCAATTCCTTATCAAAGTCGGAATTTATTTTCTGTGTCTTGTTAAACTGGTCATATTCTGTAACTGCTTTAGAAATAGCTGAGCTGTGCGAAATTTTTCCTTTGCCATCTAAAATCTTGAATTCGTTAAAGTTCAAAAACTTATCTACACTGTTTGCCAAACTTTCCATAGTAAAATTATTTTCACGCTCTATCAAGTTTTCGATATAATCAAAGTAGCCTGTTACGGTACGCTCTAATTGTTTAATCTCTTTTTCTTCTAGATAGTTTTTGGCTATGGTGGTATCTGATTTTAAGATTCTTCCTCCAGGTGCATTTTTCCACGTGGTCAAACCCATATTTTCTCTAGCAGCATTGGCGTTTTTAAAAATAATTTCAGCAGCTGTTTCGCCTACAATGGCAAAATGGAACTTGTTTTGCACCATCGCATAAAAATTCTTGGTAATTTCAGCTTCTGGGTCATAATCAATGCTGCATTCAGCAAAAATGTCAGTGATTTGCTGATAGATTCTTCGTTCACTTGAACGAATGGAACGAACACGCTCCAATAACTCTTTGAAATAATCTTTGCCGAATAGTACTTCACCTTGTTTCAACCGTTTATCGTCCAAAACAAAACCTTTTATAATATATTCTTTAAGAGTTTTGGTCGCCCAAATTCTAAATTGCGTGGCTTTGGCAGAATTCACACGATAGCCTACTGATATTACCGCATCTAAGTTGTAAAACTTTGTTTTGTAGTTTTTGCCATCTGCAGCAGTTGTTTCCAAAATGGAAATAACTGAATTCTCTTCTAACTCCTTGCTTTCAAATATGTTAGTTAAATGTTTATTGACGGCGGGAACCCCTACATCAAATAATTCTGCCATCATTTTTTGGGTTAACCAAATGGTTTCATTTTGTAGCAATACTTTGAGCGTAACATCACCACTTGGGGTATTATACAGAATAAAATTATTTTCAGGTACTAAATCGCTCATAGCTTAAAATCTTGTAATTTCTCTTGGTGTTTTCTTGAAAACAATGTTTTTCTATGCCATAAACTCCAACCTAAGTTTTAGGCGTAGCTGAAGACTGCTAAATTAACATATTTTATATATTTATAGATCAAAAAACTGTAAAAATTGTTAGTCTGTCTGCGCACGTTGACAAAAAATAGCTCTTTGGTTTTTGATCGTTGACTCGTGAAGGAAAAACCAAAAGATGCATTACAATTAGATTTTATTATTTCCTTATTTGGCATTTGTGAAATTTTTTTTGAAGTGAGCTTTTTTCTTCTATTTTTGTTTTATTGATTTTTTGGTATACTGCTTTTAATTTGGGGGCTTGCATTCAAGATAAAAGAAGCTTGTTTAACTCAGAAACCTGTTCTCCTGTTTGCGTTTTTCCTGAGATATTTTCACTACTGTATTGATGCTCATATTCAGCTCAAATCCTACAAGCACACATAAGGTATTAAAATAAATTAACAACATCAAGACGATGATAGCGCCTATACTTCCATACAGTTTGTTATAGCTGTCAAATCCATCGACATAATTTGAAAAGAGATAGGTAGCCACAATGGATAAAATAGTGGCAACAATAGCTCCCGGTGAGAAAAACTTCCATTTATTTTTAGCGGAATGGGCAAAATAATACACTGAACTCATGATGAAAAATATCAATGTAGAAAGCGTAATAAACTGAATACCTTTAACCACCAGCAACATAATCGTTTTATTGATAATTTTCTTTTTGATGATATAGGCGGAAACAAGGTTACCAGTAATCAATACACTCAAAGCCAAAAATATTAGTGTGGTGATGCCTAATGTCACCAATATGGACTTAGCCCGTTTCTGAAAAAAATTGCGTTTCTTTTTTTCATCTTCATTAAAATTGCTGTCAAAAGCCAGCATCATGGAGAATACACCATTGCTGGCAAAATACAAAGCAGTGATAAAACCAAAAGACAAAAGTCCTGAACGCTGATGCTGAACAATATCGCGGATAGTGGAGCGTATCACCTTGTAAGCATCATCCGGTAAAAATGAATCCATAAGGGTCAGAATGGTTTTCTGCAAATTCAAACCTGGTATATAAGCAATGAGTGTGAAAAGAAAAATCAATGAAGGGAAAATGGCTAGAAAAAAGTTCCATGACAAAGAACCTGCGTACAAATTAAATTTGGGACTGATAATCCCTTTAAAAAAAAACTGGAAAACAGAAAACAAAGAAGCTCCCTGAAATCCCGGGGGATAAATACTGTCAAAAAAACTTATCACCTTGCGCACCGGTGTAAGCTGCCAGAAAAAGGTCGATATCCTGCTCTTTTTTTTCTGCATTTAAAACCTGATGATAAAATGTTCTTTTTCCTGTTCTGTCCTGAAAAACACAATGCCCATAAAAAACAAATCGACAGTGACGGTGACAGACGGATGTTTTTTTATCTTTTCCCAAGCATGCTGCATCTCATTACTCCACCTTATATCGTCGAATATAAATATAGTTCCGCTGTGGGCTCTCTGAAGACATATTTCAAAATATTTCAGCGTGGCCTCCTTTGTATGGTTGCCATCAAAGAACACATAATCAAGTCTGGGCAACTGACCCACTACCATCGGCAATGTTTGTTCAAATAAACCTTCAACAAACTGAATATTGTTAAACTCCAGTTTTTCCGCGTTATGTTTTGCTATTTTTACACTATCCGGATTGCCCTCAAGAGTAAACAGATAACCCTGTTCGATTAATCCCGCAGCCTGATACAGCGTACTGATGCCTACAGAGGTGCCAATTTCAACAGCGTATTGCGGTCTGTAATAATGACAGATACGTTCAAGTAATTCCGCATATTTCGCCGGCTTTGACGTTCTGTCAACAACCGCTTTTAGCGTCTGCGTGCTATCTGTAACAGCTTTACTTGCACCCAAAGCCTTTATCTCAATCATGGTCTTGCTTTTCAGCATTCTGCTTCTTACAAGCTCAATCTCGTGATAAGTAGGTTTGTTTTTACGTGCATTCAGAACATTAACGACAAAATCATAAATGAAGGGCGAATGCACCGCATGTTTATTCCCCGAAGTAAAAAAATAAATAAGATAGTCTATGGCCGTCTGAACCTTACTAAGCATACAAATTCAAAAATACTAATTATTTCTGCTTGGCGCTTTTTTGTATGATCTCAATACCTTTAGTTCTTCCTGTAATTTTGCAATCTGGTGATTTACTGTTTCAATTTTCTGCTCAATTTGTTTTCTTAATGCATCTGCATTTTTCGACTTGGCAAAAAACTCAATATTGTTTTTATAGGTTTCTGCATCTTCTCTCAACAACCTTAGTTTATCATTAATAGCACGTTCCTCATACTTCATCTTATCTTCACCATTCGGTGCAGATGCCAGCATTTCGTAATGTTCCTTAATTCTAAGTGATTTGTTTTCTTCCGCAGATTGTTTAAACTTCTTGTATACTGCATCCACAGCTTTGCTATAACGGGTTTGCAAATCGTTCTTTACCTTGATAGGTACAAAACCGATAGCCAACCAATCGTGCTGAATTTTCCTCAACTTTTCGAAAGCCTGCGCACTATCTTCCATTTCAATCAGTTTTTCAGCTTCTACAAGCAATTTTTCTTTCGCTACCTGATTGTCTTTTTCACCGGCATTCTTTTCTTTATAGAACTCATCTTTTCTCTTGAAAAACTTATCACAAGCTGCACGGAATCGCGACCATATTAATTCATTTTTGCTCTCAGGAACAGGGCCTATGGACTTCCATTTTTCCTGCAATGCTATCAGGTGTTTTGATGTCACATCGTATTGTGAACTCTCTGATATTTTTTCAGCTTCCACACACAAGGCAGTCTTTAATTCAAGATTTTTTTCTTTGCCGCTGTTGAGCTGATCGAAATACGCTTTTTTGTTGTGGTTAAATATGTTCTGAGCCTCTCTGAAACGTTTCCATATCTGATCATTGGCACTTTCCGGAACAGGACCGATAGTTTTCCATTCCGCAAAAATAGCAGTTATTTCTTCTGACTTTTCTTTCCAAATTTTAGGACTGTTGATGGGAATCTGAACAATCTGTTCCACCTTTTCACACAGTACTTTTTTAAGCTCAAGATTTTCATTTCTTTTTGCTTTTACCAACTCCAGTTGCTCTCTTTTATCGTTGAGCACATGGTCTGAGGCTTCTTTAAAACGTTTCCAGATATCTTCGGCAACATCTTTACCGGGAACAGGTCCTGCATTCTTAAACTCCTCGTGGTATTTATTCAGTAAAATGTGCGCTTTTTTAATTGATTTTTCTTCGTTCAGAAGCGACACTTTTTTAATCAGCTCAATTTTAACCTCGAGATTTTTTTGCCTGTCTTTTTCCTTCAGTTCATTATTGATGGCATGGTTGTCATAGAATTTATCCAGATAAAATCTGTAACTCTCCCATAACTCCTGCATAAACTCCCTTGGTACAGTTCTTATTTGTTTCCACTGTTTCTGAAGATCACCCACTTCTTTAAAAATGGATTCTGTTTCATCATCGGAAGCCAGCGTTTTAAGCCTTTCAATTATCTTTTTCTTAGCAACGTAGTTCTTTTGTTTTTCTTCTTCGGCTTGCTTTTTCTCTTCAGCCCTTTTTTCAAGGAAAGTTGTATATATTTTATAGAACTTTTCCTTAGATTCATCATAAGGCGGCTTAAATTCTCTTACATCATGACCAGCATCCGCCCATTCTTTTACCAATACAATCCGCTCTGCTTTTACGGCATCATCAAATAATACACGAATCTTTTTAAAGATATCATGCGCCTCTTTAATATTGGGATGTGAAACAAGTTCTTCGGCCTTCGATACAAAATCCGTTTTTGTAAATGCGGAATAATCCGTCTGATCGCGTTTTTCTTCTTCTATTTCAGAAAACTCGTCATGTTCCTCAGAATCACCCTTCTGCTCAAGGTGTACTATCTTGGTTTCTAATACGCGCTCGTTTGAATCATCAACGTTCGGGTCATTCAAATGGTTATTTGTATCTATCATTAACTAAAAAAAAATGTAAAAATTATAAAAGGATTATATGAATTATTGGTGAGAATGTTTTTAATACATATTGATGAAGAATTATCAGATTATATCCAGTATTTATCGGGGCTTATTAATTAGGTTTACAAAGATAAGTCAATAGTATTTAAATAGACAAATGTTTTTTAGGAAAATATTTATTGTGCGTGCAAGAGCCATTCTCCCAGCCATACCTTGTCGATATGACTGCTTTTTTTGTTATTCGTGAGTACGACAAAACAGGCCTTTTGATCAAAACGATTCCAGAAAAATGTCCAGAAACCCCGCCACCATCCATTGTGGTACACCCACTGCCCATTGGGCATATTAGCCAGCCTGAAACCCAATCCATAACTCCCACCAAATACATTATACTTATAAGACGGCGTCTGCATATCCACCATCAATGAATCATTAATCAGTCTGCCGTCTGAAAGTCCCTTGTGAAAAAGGAACAAATCTTCCACACAGCTGTACAGACTCTTATCCCCTAACACACCATCCAGATAATAGGTACCTGAGTAATCTACCCTATCATACCTGCCCACCAATACCTTGCTTTTAATGCGTTCCGGTCTAAATCCCTTGTAAAAGGAGTTCTTCATGCCGCAGGTCAGAAAAATCCGTTTTTCAACAAACCGATGAAATGGTATCCCCGACACCTTTTCAATTAAAACGGCTAAAATAGCAAAATTCGTATTGCAATACGCAAAAGACACATTGGGTTCCAGATACGGTTTGGGTTTATGCACCACCATAAAATTATAAAAATCAGGGCTGGTCATATAACGCGCCGTATCTTTCCAAAATGTATCCGTATAATACATATAATTGGCCAGGCCACTTCTATGGTTCAACAGTTGCCTAATGGTAACGGAAGGATACGGGAAATCAGGCAGATATTTTACCACAGAATCTTCAAGTGCAATTTTTTTATCCTGAACAAGCAGCAGGGTGGCAACTCCCGTCACTGTCTTGGAAACGGAAGCCAACTGAAAAATGTCGTCTATTTCCATTTTTGACTTTTTGCCAAAATCTCGGTAACCATAAGCTTTTTTGAATATTTTGCCGTTTTTATACAGTAAAACTGTTCCACTAAAATCCTGTTTAAAATACGCTTCAATACTATCTGTAAAACGTTTTTTAAAAGGCTGAAGTTTTTCTTTAATGGTATAAAAACTGTCTCCTGCTGCCATGGCGGCAATCGCCTTCTTTTTGGCGCGGTTCTCACAAGATGAAATACAGGTCATAAAAAGGCATAAAAAGGCGAAGTATTTCAACATAAAAAAGTCCCGAAAATTACATTTTTCCGGGACTCTTAGCAAATTTAATAATAAAAAGTTATCTCACAGTATAAAAGAACTCTTTGTTGTTAATCGTAGCTTTGGCTGTAAGGTCGCAAGCCTGATTATTAAAAGGGTCGTAATCAATTTTAATGGTTTTACCTGTTGATACATTGGTCAGGGTAATTTTTCCGACAATAAATGTTCTGGCACAGCCCAATTCCACTTTTTTCAATAATGGCAGGTCTATAGTCACCGTAAAACTCTCACCATTCCTGTTTACGCCACTCGCCTGACCGGTAATTTCGAACTGGTCGCCAATAATTCCTGCGCCTGCGTCTATGGTTTTCTTAATGGTTCTGCTACTTTGCCAAGCCACTGTACCTTTATCATTAACAGCTTTGGCATTTGTGACATCAATTCTCATACTTTCCTGAGTCAATCTTGTTAATTGAATGCTTCCGGTTAGTTTAGTCAGATTGACACCGTCATTGCCGGCGTAATAATTATCGGCATCGCTAGTTGTGATGGTAATCACGGCGCTATCCAGAAAATATCTTTTAGTCGATGCAATATGCACCACTCCGGCTCTGAAACGACCATCCTGGCATAATAGTCCTTTTGGTGAACTCGATTTTAACGGCCCAAAATCTATACTGCATTCTACGCCATCACCATCGGTATAACTACTGTCCTGAAAGGTAACAACGGCACCGCTTGGCAAAATCGTATTACCACCTCTTGTCCTGCTGTCATTGCTCGAGAAATCGTCCGCAACATCAAATAAAGACGTGAATTCAGATTCTACAGTTGAATTGTCTTCTGCTGATACAATGGTTTCTGCAGTGGCAGTTGTTTCTTTGTCTTTTCTGCAAGCAGTAAATGAAACTCCAATCGCTGCAAGCAGCATGAATCCCGGGATTAATTTTGATTTTTTCATGATTATATTATGTGTTTTATGTGTTAAATATGCTACTTTGACTTGAGTCTTTAAAAAAGGTTGTCTCGTGTTTTATCATATTTTCAAGAATAATGCCACATATTTGTCTGATTTGCTCTTTTTCAATGATTAAAGGGGGTGCCAGCCTTATTTTATGCTCGGCATATAGAAACCAATCGATTAATAAGCCATCTCTGACGCAGTCATCTATGATTTGTCGGCAAAAATCCTTATATCCCATATCAATTGCCAATAAAAGACCTTTTCCGGAAATGGATTTGATGCGCGGATGGACTAATAATTCGCGGAATAAATCCTCTTTCTCTTGTATCCCGGACATCAAATCCTCTTTGAGAATAAACTGAAGTGCCGCCAGTGAAGCTGCGCAACTGAGCGGATGACCACCAAAAGTGGTAATATGACCCAAAACGGGATGATGGGTCAAAAGATCCATCCGTTTTTTGGAGGCGATAAAGGCTCCAAGAGGCATACCGCCCCCAAATCCTTTTGCGACGACTAGAATATCGGGCACAACATCATCGTGTTCAAATGCAAATAATTTACCTGTACGACCATACCCTGTCTGAATTTCATCAAATATCAGCAAAGTGCCTGTTTCATTACATCTTTTGCGGATAGCCTGCAAATATGCTTTTGAGCAAGGAACATATCCTTTTTCACCCATTAACGGTTCAATGACAACGGCGGCTGTCTGTTCATTTATCAGTGTATCTATCTGCGATAAATTATCTTGTTCAATAAAAGAAATTCCCGGCAGAAGCGGCACATAGGTCTGACTGAAATACGTATCACTCATCAGACTGAGCGCACCATGCGTACTGCCGTGATAAGCCAGATGCTGTGCTACAAAATGATGCCTGCCCGTAACCCTTTTAGCCAACTTCATCGCACCTTCTATGGCTTCACTACCGCTGTTGACATAATATACGGCATCGAGTTGTTCGGGCAAAAGGGAACTTAAAGTCTCTGCAAGCTGTACTTGTGAAGATTGAATCATCTCTCCATACACCATCAGATGTAGGTGTTTGTCGAGCTGATCTTTGATGGCTTTGTTGACATAGGGATTGGCATGTCCCACATTACTGACGGCAATACCTGAAATACAATCTATATATTTTTTTTCTCCGGCATACAGATATACACCTTCTGCCCGATCGATTTCAAGGGCTAGCGGCGCATCAGATGTCTGAGCGACGTGATGAAAAAACAAGTGTCTTAATGAATGGTCTGACATGTGGCAAAGGTAAAAAAAAATCCCCAGGCAAAAACCTGAGGATTTTAGTTAATAGTAGTACCGTAAAATTATTTTACTTTACCTGAAAGGTCTGCACCTGCTTTGAATTTAACAACTTTTTTAGCTGCTATTTTGATTTCTTTGCCGGTACGTGGGTTACGACCTGTTCTTGCAGCTCTTTTAGTTACAGAAAAAGTACCGAAACCTACAAGGATCAATTTGTCACCTTTTTTCAAAGCGCTGGTAGTAGCACCAATGAAAGAGTTTAAAGCGGCTTGAGCCTGAGCTTTGGTCACTTTGGCATCACCTGCCATTTTGCTGATTAAATCTGATTTGTTCATAATTTAAATAATTAATAAATGTTTAAAGTTTTTTAAATGATTCGTGAGGTCAAAAGTATTGTAAAGTTTAATAAAATCAAGGGGTTTCGAATTATTTTTAAAAATAAATATTAACATACAATTCACATTTATTTATTTCTATTTTTTTTAATTTTCATAATCTTCTGAATTACAGGGCCTAATGAAACATTTGCTGAATATTGTTTATCAATGAGAATATCAGATTTCGCATAAACTTTTTTTCTTTTTTCATAAATTTCATTCAATTTATGCCTGATTTCATCACCGTTAAGTCCCATAAACAGTGGTCTTCTGCTTTTATTCTGCACAATACGCTTCGCAATTATATCCAAATCTGTATTCAACCAGATAACAATTCCGGTCTTTTTCATCAATTCCATATTGTTATAAAACATAGGTGTACCACCTCCACATGCGACAATACAATTATTGATTTCAGATACCTTATATAAACTATCCTTTTCTATCTTCCTGAAATAATCTTCACCTTTATCTCTTATAATATGCCTGATGATTTCACCTTCTTCCTTTTCAATCATTTCATCTAAATCGAAAAAAACAAAACGAAGGCTTTGCGCTAATATACGTCCAAAATGTGTTTTACCGGTTCCCGGCATACCGGTGATATAGATTTTCATCATGACCCTAATTTAACTCTTGGATCAAGCACCGCATATAAGAGGTCGACCACTATATTCATGACAATAAAGATAAAGGCAATCAATAAAACAGAACCCATCACTACCGGCAGATCACTTTGTTGCAAAGCATCTATGGTGACTTTGCCAAGTCCTTTCCAATTAAATACATATTCAATAAAAAAAGCACCTGCGAGTAAACTTGCAAACCATCCACTGGCAGCAGTGATAACAGGATTTAGTGCATTGCGCAAAGCATGGCGCAAGATGACCTGAAATCTACTAAGACCTTTTGCTCTCGCTGTTCTGATATAATCCTGTTGCAGTACATCTATCAGATTGCTTCTGGTCAGTTGCATGATAATAGAAAATGGTCTTATGCCCAGAGCAATGGCAGGCAAAATAATATGTCGCAAGGCGATAAAATTTTCTCCTGTCTCAGGATTCAGCTGATACAAACTTCCAGACATGGAGAGGCCGGTGTATTCACTCCATACAAAACCAAATAACCAGGCTATAATCACCGCGACAAAAAAAGAAGGAAGTGAAATACCCAGTGTAGCAAGTGCCAGACAAACTTTATCCAAAACGCCTCCGGGACGTATCGCTGATAAGATACCTGTAGAAATACCGAGAAACAAAGCGATGCCCATGGCAAACAAAGACAATACAAACGATCCGACAAAAGCTTCTTTCAAGATATCAGAAACAAATTTTTTGGATTGATAACTTTTTCTCAAGTAAGGCGCTTTCAGCATGAGTTGATAATCCGCCGGCAAATGCAATTGAACACCGCTGTAATCGGGGTTTATTGTTTTAGAGAGTACAATAGGTGATAAATCTTTGAGATAAATGATAAACTGTTGGGACTTTGAAAGGTCAAGTCCCATTTCTATGCGCATTGCTGCCTTTGTTTTTTCATCGGCCCTCTGCCCTGCTGCAATCTCTTCAGCTGAGGGAAATAATATAAACAAGGCAAATATCAGAATGATTACTCCAAATAAAACAAGGAATCCGGAACCTATTTTATTTAAGAGATAAAACATGTCTTAATTTTTTTCCATCAGTTTTTTAAGCTTTTGAATAGAAGGTATACTTCTGCAACTCCATTTATCCACTACGGTGCCATCATGCCAGAACATAATACCCGGGTTAGACCTGACAATTGTTTTCAGGAAGGTTTCATCCGCGCTGTTAAATCTGAAAGGCAATTGGTTTTCGGAAGTAAAAATATCTGCATCTTTCAGCGATGAAGCCGTCACAGCATAAAAACCTATTCCTGATTTTTTCGCTTCTTCAGCCAGTGTTTTGACGTATTGCCATGAATTCATATGACTTCCTTCAAAATGTGTACTGACCACCAGAATATAAAAACCTTTGCCATATAATAAGGAATCTGTAATGTTCGCATCGCCGGCATCTCTCTGATCAATCTTAAATCCATGAATAGCAGATACCCATCCTTTTTCCAATATAATGGTATTGGTGCGCACAAATTTCCAATCGTCTCCTTTAGGGTAATTTTGAAGGGTGAATTTTTCTTCTTTTCCGTTTTTAGAATAAATCAATTCACTGCTGATAGAATCCCTTTCTCTTTCACCGGGAGGCCTTTTCATCAATGCCGGAATATTGTTGCCCTTTTTGTAAGGAAGAAAATCCCATGCAGGAAGAAAGGTATTGCAATAAATGGCAAATACGGTAGCACCAATAGTCACCACCAAGACGGCATTTAATCCAAACAAAGGCGAGAATAACGGGATGATATGTTTTCTTCGGATAAAAATGACGAGTATAAAAACAAGCAGAACAATATCCTTAATAAAGGAGTGCCAAGGGTCTAGTTTAAGGAAATCACCGAAACAACCACAGTCAGTTACTTTATTAAAATAAGCACTATAGAAGGTGAGAAAAGTAAAAAACACTATCATTAACAAAATCAACCATGACATCACTCTTGCCTGCCAACCAATGAGTATAGCAAAACCAAGCATTACTTCCAATACACACATGATAATGGAGAAATAAATGGAATAGTCTTTTAAGCCTTTAAAAAAACCTACCATAACGCTTTGGGTGATAACAAAGCTGCTTACATCAATATTTTGTGTGATTTCATATTTTGAGCTTAGGGAAAGAGGGAGATTTTTATCCAGTAGAGTCTTACCGGATGCAGTTCGAATATGTAATGAAACAGTCGGAAGATCTGTAGAATCATCCAAGACATAAAACTCATTGTATAATTTTGCCTGGTCGTATACCACAAACAACTCTGAGCCTGTAAATGTATCAATTCCACCTTCTTCATTGTCAAAACCTGCTTTCCTGGTTGCAGATTGGTTGATTTGTAAAGCTTTTGTTGTTTCACCCTCATTCACCTGAAAAACAAAAGTTGTATCTGTATCGTAATTATCTGTAATCTGAACAAAAAGGCTATCCACCGGTTTCTCAAAATCTTTGGCAAATACCTCAAAGTAGTCGTTGAGTTTAATGGCTGTCCCTTTAGGGTCATTTGTTTTTATGATGCCGGAAAACATAAATAGTAATCCGACAAGTACCCTGGAAACAGAAGTGATTAATTTCATATATAATATTAAACGTGTTTGAGTGTTATTAATGCAAATATAGCGTAATTCATCATATCCTGATAATTGGCATCAATGCCTTCACTGACCATGGTTTGACCGGCATTGTCCTCTATTTGTTTTGTGCGATTGATTTTCATCAGGATAAGATCGGTAAAACTGCTGATGCGCATTTCACGCCAGGCTTCCCCGTAATCGTGATTTTTTTTCAGCATCAGTTCTCTGGTTTGCTCAAGTTCCTGGTCATAAAGCACCATGATTTCATCTGTAGTAAATATTTTTTGAGAAGCCCAGTTTTTCAACTGTATAAGACCAATAATTGAATAATTATAAATACCGATAAATTCGTCTTCAATGCTCTCCCCTACCTTTGTTTCGCCTTTTTCTTCGATGCTGCGAATGCGCAGGGCCTTAATCATAATCTGGTCTGTAATGCTGCGGGGCCTTAATATCCGCCATGATGTACCGTAATCTGTATTTTTGTCTTCAAATAACTGCCTGCATTTATTGACTTGTTGATTATATTGTTGAAGCGTATGATCCACTATGTGTATTTATTGGTTTATGTTTGCAAATATATTTAATGTTTACGCATTTCAAATCTTATTCCATAAAAATTAAGGACAAGTTGTACCCCATTGACCGACCCCATGTCATGGGTATTTTAAATACAACAAATGATTCCTTCTTTGATGGTGGCAAATACCATACCATTGATGAGGCTTTACATCGTGTCGATACGATGTTAAAAGAAGGTGCAGACATGATTGATGTGGGTGGACAAAGTAGCAGGCCGGGAGCTGAAATGATTGGACTCGAGGAAGAGATTCAACGTACAGTGCCTTTTATAGAGGCCATCCATAAAAGGTTTCCCGACAACATCATCAGTATTGATACCTTTCAATCTGAAGTGGCCAGAAAATCTGTATGGGCGGGGGCAAGTATCATTAATGATATCAGCGCGGGAGAAGATGATGACAAGATGTTGAAAACAGTTGCAGAACTTCAGGTGCCTTATATCGCCATGCACAAACAGGGAAAACCGGTCAATATGCAATTGAATCCACAGTATGTTGATGTAAGCGGAGAAATTTATGATTATTTAAAACAAAAAACAGAACTTTATCAGTCTATGGGTATAAGTGATGTGATACTGGATCCGGGTTTTGGGTTTGGCAAAACAGTTGAACACAATTACAAATTGATGAAAGACCTATCCGTATTTCACCGCTTAAACTGCCCAATACTGGTGGGCGTATCGCGCAAAAGCATGATTTGCAAATTACTTAGAGTGGATCCAAAAGATGCCTTAAACGGATCTACTGTTTTGCATACCGTTGCTCTTTTGCAAGGCGCTCATATTTTAAGGGTACACGATGTAAAAGAAGCGGTGGAAGCAGTGAAAATTTGTGGGCAATTATCTCTCTAGAGTCTCTTTCAATGAGCATCTAAAGACTGACTGTTGTTTTTTCATGAAATGAAATACCGAATGATTCAAGCTCTTTCAGTACCGGTTCATAAAATTCAGAGGTCACGGGTGCCATTACACCTCTTGCACTGATTTTATTTTCCAATATCAATTTACAGCCGATAGCCAAAGGTAAGCCCACCGTTTTTGCCATAGCCGTATGTGTATTGCTCTCTCCTTTTAATACCATGGTGGCCGTATGCACATAGTTGGTATCTCCTTTTCCATATTTTATTCTGTGCAACATCACAACAAGATCTTTATCATCGGTATTTAAATGCCATTTTTGTTTTAATATTTCCTCCAGTATTTGAGCTGATGTCCCTTTGCTTAAAGGCAGTTTTTCATCACCAAACAAACCCAACCAACTTAATTTTCCCATATCAGTTTCTGTGCATCCTGTATATTTTTGCAGGTTCTCTCTGATATTCAAATCACTTGCCGGCAAATACATCTGCAGCCATTCCCCTAATGTGGCACCCTCATTTAATTCAATGATCGTGCTATCCTCGGTCAAACCCAGATTCACAAAGACCTGCCATCCGGAACAATATCCTTGTTTTCTTAGTGTACCCCTAATCATATCCGATACATGGTCTAATCCATAAAGACCCATATATTTTAAAGAATCGCGATTGGGATATCCTTCAAGCAGACCATAGTCTTCAATGCCGAATGTTTCTATATGCCTGAAAAGCTGGTGATAAGGCACAATCTTAAGCTTTTTCCCAGCAAGGTATTGAGCGGGAGAACCTTGTCCGGCCACTACAACATTTCTTGGATTCCAGCTAAACTTATATTTCCATGGATTTTCACCGTCGTTTTCATCTGCCACCAGCCCGCCGCAATAACTTTCAAATCCCCTTACCAGACCTCCGTCTTTGCGAATGGTATCCAGCATTTGCATGGCACTTAAATGATCGATGCCGGGATCAAGTCCAATTTCATTCAGAAAGATCAGACCAGCTTGTTTTACTTCTTCATGCAAACCTTTCATTTCATCAGAAATGTAGGATGCTGTGGCCAGATTTTTCTTATATGTAATACACAAATGCGCAATATGGATATGCAAGGCAGCCGGCAATAATGACACGACCAGCAAGCTTTTTTCAATCCATGCTGAAACCTTTGCTGTATCAAAAATATCCAGAGGTATAAACTCTATTCCATCAGCAAGTTTTACATTTGCTTGTGCATAGCTTACATCTTTATCACATACACACAATTTTGATTCGTGAGATGCACAATACGCTGCAAGATATTCAATGAGATACAGGCTGGAGCGACCTGCCCCAAAAACGACAATAGTTTTCACGGGACGAAGATAAGATAATTTAAGATTGACTGTATAAGATTGAAAATTTGTGAGATCAAATGTGTCCGTTGTTTGTGTTGCGAATCAGGTATGTCTGGTTATCCGAAAATCTTGCAAATAAACTTTGTATGGCATAAAAATTCTACCCATACATTTCTGCTTCTTTCCCGGCGAAGCGCGCCCCAATGACCGCAGGCTTGGTCAGCCTCAGGCTGACGGAGCAAAGCGAACCCGGAGGGCATGGATAGGCGCCCAATAAATCCAATCGCAAAAACATGAAAACGCTACTAACAAATGTCATTTTTTTAATCACTAATTTCGATTAATATTGTGCCACCATGATGAAAGAAAAAATAGCCATTATTGGTGGCGGTCTCAGCGGCTCATTGTTAGCCATTTGTCTTGCAAAACGCGGTTTTACGGTCGACCTGTATGAGCGTCGCGGTGATATGCGCAAAGGAAAAGCTGATGCCGGACGCTCCATTAATCTGGCTCTTTCAACCAGAGGCATCGAAGCCCTCAACAAGGTAGGACTTGCGGAAAGTGTTCTCGACGAAGCCATCCCAATGAACGGCCGTATGATGCACAGTGTTTTAGGTGAATTATCGTACCAACCTTATGGCAAAGAAGGACAATTTATCAATTCCGTGTCGCGCTCGGGACTCAATATCAAATTACTTGAACTGGCGGATGCGTACGAACATGTCAATCTTTTTTTTAATCACAGGTGTATCAGTGCAGATTTGGACAACAATACAGCCATACTTGAAAATCAGGAAGGTGTAAAAACTGAAGTGAAGGCCGATATTATGTTTGGAACGGATGGGGCATTTTCCGCCATCAGAACTGAAATGCAAAAGACCACCCGTTTTAACTATTCACAAACCTATGAAAACTATGGTTACAAGGAACTTGAAATTACACCGGGTCCAGATGCCACATTCCGCATAGAAAAAAACGCTTTGCATATATGGCCAAGGGGTGAGTTTATGATGATAGCTTTACCTAATCCGGGTGGAAGTTATACCTGCACTTTGTTTCTTGCCTATGAAGGACAGTATAGTTTTGAAAACCTGAAAACGGAAGAGCAGGTAAGGACTTTTTTCAAAACCCATTTTCCGGATGCTCTGGACATGATGCCCAACCTTGTTCATGATTTTTTCAGCAACCCGACAGGAAATCTTGTCACCATCAGATGTAATCCGTGGGTCTATAAAAAGTTTGTGTTGGTAGGTGATGCAGCACATGCATTGATTCCATTTTATGGTCAGGGAATGAACTGTAGTTTTGAAGATGTGAAGGAATTGGATGAGATTATTGAAAAATATTATCCAAACTGGGATTTGGTACTTGAAAAATACCAGGAGGCGCGAATTATTAATGCCAATGCTATAGCCGACCTCGCTTGTAAGAATTTTGTAGAAATGCGGGATTTGGTGGGACGACCTGACTTTATGCATTACAAACATGTGGAGCACGATTTGGGCGCCTTATATCCTGAAGTATTTAAAAGTCAGTACAGCCTGGTTACATTTGCCAGCACACCATATTCCTATGCGTTGGCACAAGGTTTTAAAAACGAAGCGCTTATCAATTATATCATTGAACACAAACTTGAAACTGAGATAGGCAATTCGCAAGTCATGTTACCTTTGTTAAAGGATTTTTTGGGATAAATATCTATCGATATAAGTCGCTCTTCATAAGGCATCATATGCCTTGAGAAAATGCACTCAATTACGTGGTATTCCTGAATAGTTCATTTACGGCGACCTTCAGATCAGGAAACAGCACACATTGAATAACATCTCCTTCAATAAATGGCCTTAAACCCACATATTGACCTTCGTGCAGATGATAAACTAATACCCATTTTTTATCGGGTTCTACAATCCAATATTCTTGGATACCAGCTTCCTGATAAAGTTGAAATTTTGTGTGCATCTCATGACGAGAATTTCCGGGTGATAGTATTTCAACGACAAGATCCGGCGCATCTTTGCAACCTTGCTGATCCAGTTTTGATGCATCACAAATCACACATAAATCAGGCTGCACAACTGTATAATCTTTTCCGGGTTTTGAAATGGGTAATCTGACATCAAAAGGAGCAAAAAAAACCTTGCATGTGTAGTTCTCAAAATAAGCTGCAAATTTCATGCTCAGACTTAACAAAACACTTTGATGATTGGTGTTAGGAGCCGGGCTCATCTTAAATATTTTGCCACGTATAAGTTCTACCCTTTCCTTAAAATGCCAACGCAGATAATCCATATAAGAATATGTACCATTGATATCCAAATGCGCATAATCTGTTATGGGTTCGTTTGTTTCCATTCTTACTCACAAATATAATCTATACATTTTTTATTTGCAAGTGTTTTCAATCAGATTTAAACAGAAGCTAATCCGTCTTAAAACATCATAATACATGAGAGGGCTTTTGAAATAGCTTTTAGTGTTCAGAATGCATAAGCACTCAATGCATGAGGGCCCGGAATACATTCCAATAATGCGGAAATGACTTTTTTACTACTGATGCCTCATCTATACTGATTGCTTTTTTACTGGCAAACAGACTGCAAGCCATCGCAATGCGGTGATCGTCAAAACTTTTAAACTTATAATGATCCGTATGGTACTCCTCCTGAAAACTTAATTGAAGTTCATCCTCCCCTATTCTGCTTAGTACAGCGCCTGTTTGCAAAAGATTTTCCTGCATCGCTTTTATTCTATCGCTTTCCTTGAATACAAGATTTGCCACCCCAGTTAATCTGGCGCTTATCTTTAAAAATGAACAAACCGCCACAAGGGCCGGAAACATATCCGGAATATCTTTGAGGTTATGTTCAAAAAAGTCTGTTTTAAATCCCGAAGTTTTTATCCTTACGCCAGATTCAAGTTGCTCGGATTGAAGCCCGAACTGTTCAAATATCTTTGCTGTTGCTGCATCACCTTGCGAAGAATCTAAACGCAAGTACGGTAGAAAAATATCTGCTTCGTTTACCGTAGCCGCAAGTGCATAAATAAAAGTGGCTGAGCTCCAGTCGGATTCTATATGGATATCTGGCGCGATACGATACGCTCCCGCCTTTACGGTATATGTATGACCTGATAATTCCATCTCCACCCCGGATTGTTTCATGGCCTCTATGGTCATATCAATATACGGTTCTGAGGTTTGCTCGCCATTTACTATAATGGTCAGTCCATGGGTAAAACAAGGTGCTATCAATAAAATGGCACTCAGAAACTGGCTGCTCAAACTCGCGTTAATCGTCACATGAGTTGACAATAAATTAACACCTTTGCGAACGCGCAGAGGCATACTCCCCGACTCACCCATATATTCAAACTCAGCACCCAATTGTCCCAATGCTTTTAACAAGGGTATTAATGGTCGTGCCCTCAATCTTTCACCACCATCAATCATGACGTCGAGACCAAGCAAAGCTGCATAAGCCAGAAAAAACCGAAGGGGTGTACCAGCATCTTCAAAATACCTAATTTGCTCTTTTGATTGTAGTGCTTTTTGAAGTAAAACAACGTCGTTACTTGCAGATAGATTTGGCATCGACACTTCCTGACCTGATAAAGCCGCAATCAGCAGATACCTGTTGCACATGCTTTTGGATGAGGGTAAATCAACTGTTCCTGTCAGTTTGCGTTTAACAATTTTATCTATTTCCAACATACAGAAGCTCGGAAGGCATATCCGAACATGCAATATTAAATTTTTTTTTCCGTATAGACTATAAATCCATTAATTTCGCAAACAGTGAGTACAAGCAGAATTGGTATTATAGGCAATGGCAGCTGGGCTACAGCTCTCATCAAGATACTTTGTGACAATAAGGAAGAAAAATCTATGACCTGGTGGTTGAGGCATGCCGATGATGTGACATTTATTGAAACCTATCAACATAATCCGCGTTACCTGACCGATGTTTCCATCAATCTGAATCAGGTAAAACTCAGCCATGACATTAAAACAACCATAACAGAAAATGATATCCTTTTAATTGCTGTACCTTCCGCTTTTGTTCATGATGTATTAAAGGACCTTTCACCCGCAGATTTTGAAGGAAAAACAATTGTTTCCGCCGTCAAAGGTGTTAACCCTGATACACACCAGATTATCAGTCACTATTTTGAAACGGTATGGCAAGTACCTTCAGAAAAAATATCTGCCGTTAGTGGACCATGCCATGCGGAAGAGGTGGCTATGGAAAAACTGAGTTATCTCACGATAGCCTCAACGGATGAACCTCTGGCAGTTAAAATTTGTGACTTATTGACCTGCAGGTATATTTATGGAAAAACCACTACAGATATCTATGGCATTGAATACGCTGCGGTATTAAAAAATGTATATGCCATTGCCTGCGGTATTTGTCATGGACTAGGTTACGGTGACAATTTTCAGTCGGTACTGGTATCTGCTTCTTCGAGAGAGACAGAGCGTTTTCTGGAAGAAAGCCATCAAACACACAGGGACGTGAAAGAAAACGCGTATTTGGGTGACTTATTGGTGACGGCGTATTCACAATTCAGTCGCAACAGGACTTTCGGCAATATGCTGGGAAAAGGATATACGGTTAAAAGTGCACAAATGGAAATGAACATGGTGGCAGAGGGATATTACGCCACTAAAACCATGAGAGAAGTGAACGAAGATGTCAATGCAGATATGCCTATTCTGAATGCTGTGTATGATATTATTTACAATCATCTTCCGGCAAAAAAAATCATGATGGAATTGACGCGAAAGATTATCTGATGAAAACAAAAATCGCTCTCCTTATCGTCTTTTTTATTGTATTGATTTGGTCGGCGATAACACCTAAAGATTATTTTACATGGTTTCTTGAAGTTTTTCCGGCTTTTATCGGATTAGCAATACTTATTGCTACATTTAAACGTTTCAGATTGACCAATATGGTTTATGTTTTAATCTGTATTCATGCTTGTATTTTGTGTGTGGGGGGTCATTATACCTATGCTGAGGTGCCATTGTTTGACGACATCAAAGAGCTATTAGGGCAAAGCAGAAACAATTATGACAAGGTCGGACATTTTGCACAGGGTTTTGTTCCCGCCATCATTATCAGGGAACTCCTGATAAGAAAACAGGTATTGATGCAAAAAGGCTGGCTCAACTTTATCATTGTTTCCATTTGTCTGGCCATCAGCGCCCTGTATGAATTTCTGGAGTGGTTTGTATCTGTGGCCACCGGAGAAGCAGGTGATTCATTCTTAGGCACACAGGGCGACATCTGGGATACCCAGTCGGATATGCTGATAGCCACCATTGGCGCAATCATTAGCCTTGTATTACTTAGCAAAACACATGATAGGCAATTACAATTAATGAGTTCCCAAACTTCTATATAAATTCAGCATGCGTTTCCTCTTCTATTTTCTATGTTCATTCTGCTGGTTTTCGTGCGGGCAAACTGAGAAAAAAATAGTGGTAGCAGACCCTAAATATTGTGCAAACGAAAAATTCTTGTTTGGGGTGGATGATAGCATAAAAAAACTCGAACTTAACATGCAGCAAGACCGTGATAGTTTATTAAATGATATTGAAAAATTATTAGGAACAGTCCCTTGCGAAAAAGAAACCATATTTGGGATGGATATTGGACACAGCAGGATACTTAAGCTGGGTGTTTTTAAATCATGTGGCACTATTCACTGCGGCTTGGATCCTTATTTAAGTATCGAATTATGCTCCCAGAATAAAATCTTAGTAAATATGTTTTTGAGCGAAGTAGATTCAATCCCTTTTTTGGCGGCAAGATATATTGAAAATTCTGCCATCGGTTCCACAATTTCAAGTCGCTTATATGATGGATCCGTGCTGCTTAACTGGCATAAAGATACTGATGAAAAACGGATCAAAAAAGTAATGGAAAGTATCATAGACGGGTATATGATTGTCTATAAAAAATTAGCTCTTGAAAATTTCAAAAAACCATTATATAAGCTCAACGCCAATGAATTAAATGATTTAAAATCTATCTTAGACTTTGACATACAAATAGGTTGTAACTGGTCTTCGCCAAATCAGAAAACGATCGACTGCTTTGAATTTACAAGATTATTAGACGGAAAAATCTAAAGATTTGGAAAAATAAATCTATATACGTATCTTTGTAAATAAAACACGTATCATGAACACAAAACTCACTTTAACAGTCGAAAAAGCAGTGATTGAAAAAGCCAAGTTATATGCCAAAAACACAGGCCGAAGTCTTTCAGATGTGATAGAAACTTACCTTGAAACACTTGTTGCAGAAGAACCGGTTGCCGAAAAACTATCCCTTTCTCCCAAAATCAAAAATTTAATGGGCATTGTAAAACTTCCGAAGAATTTCGATGAAAAAAAGGAAATTGCGGAATACCTGAGCAAAAAACATCTATGAAACGTTTGTTTTTAGATACCAATATTTTAATCGACCTGCTGGCAGACAGACAACCCTATAGTAAATTTGCCAAAGAATTATTGATGATGGCAGAACAAAAAAAATTAAGACTATTTGCGTCCTCACATTCAGTGGCCACTACCTATTATATCTTAAATAAATACGGAGATGACAAAACCATACGTTCAGCTTTAACAGACCTTCTCGATTTCATTACCCTTATTCCTATTGACACAGATATGGTCAAAAAGGGATTGCAATCGGACTATAAGGATTTTGAAGATTCTCTACAGATTTTTTGTGCTTATTCCATAGACAATATTTTTGGTATCGTCACCCGCAATATCAAAGATTTTAAATTATCTGCAGTGAAAGCTTATTCACCGGATTCTATTCTACTAATTATTTAAATTTGCAACCATGCTTGACAACCACGACATTTCAGATATCCTTTCTAAATATGCCAAACTATACGAGCTACACGAGGGCAATCCCTTTAAGGTAAAAGCTACCGCAGCCGCGGCATATAACATCAAAAAAATTGGAGAGCCACTGGCATCCATGACGGAGGAACAGCTTCAGAAAGTCCCGCAATTAGGCAAAAGTATAGCCCCTAAAGTCCTCGAGATTATACAAACAGGATCATTTGCAGATTTAGATGCATTGATAGAAGCCACACCACAGGGCGTTCAGGACATCTTGCGCATAAAAGGTCTTGGACCTAAAAAGGTAGAACACCTTTGGAAAACTGTAGGGATAAGTTCCATCCCCGAATTATTGGATGCATGCCGAGAAAACCGTTTGGTGGAAGCCAAAGGTTTTGGTTATAAAACACAGGCGCAGATACTTAGCGACATTGAATTTAAATTCAGTAATGAAGGCAAATTCCACTGGGCTAAAGTCAGTCCCATTGTTGACTTGCTGGAACAAGCACTTTCAGAATCATCCGAGGTAAAACAATTTGAGATTGTGGGCGATTACAGGCGACTTAACGACATTGTTGAAAGTATTGACGTATTGGTCGTCTGTGATGATTTGCAAGCCTTATCCGAGGAATTGTCGGACTCCGGGTTTGAGCTTCACGACTGTGACGATACACATTACATTCTGCGTTATGCCGAAGTGGTGACGGTTAATATCTATATGACAAGTTATGAAAGATGGGGTAATGATTTGTTGGAAAAGACCGCCACTCCGGAGCACCTCGAACTTATCAACTACAGAAGTCTGAACGAAGATTTTGAAGATGAAGAAAGTATATACACAGCTTTAAATCTCCCATTTGTATTACCTGAGTTAAGAGAAGGCTTACAAGAACTTCAACATCTTGAACAACAGTCGCAACTCATTACCTACAAAGACTTAAAGGGTGTACTGCACAATCACAGCACCTATAGCGACGGCTTGCATACACTGCAAGAGATGGCGATTCATGCCAAAAGCATGGGACTTGAATATTTCGGCATTTGCGACCACTCACAGACAGCCAGTTATGCCAATGGCTTAAAACCTGAAAGGGTGCTGGAACAAATGCATGAAATTGACCGGCTCAACAATCAATTAACACCTTTCAAAATTTTTAAAGGTATCGAAAGTGATATTTTGTCGGATGGAAGTCTGGATTACACACCTGATATTCTGCAACTATTCGATATTGTTGTTGCCAGTGTGCACAGCAATCTGGGCATGGACATGGAAAAAGCCCATTTGAGACTTAAGGGTGCCATAGAAAATCCATTTACCAGTATTTTAGGTCACCCCACCGGCAGATTATTGTTAATGAGAACCGGTTATCCAATAGACCACCGTTACATCATTGATGCTTGTATTGCTAATGGCGTCGCTATCGAACTCAATGCGCATCCTTACCGATTAGATATCGACTGGAGATGGATAGATTATGCAGTGGAAAAAGGTGGTTTAATCAGTATCAATCCGGATGCCCACCAGAAAGAAGGCCTCAGTGATATGACATATGGGGTGAATGTGGCCAGAAAAGGATACCTGACACCTGCCAATTGCCTGAATGCCAAAAATCTTCAGGAGTTTATGCAATGGATAGACCTTAAAAAACAAAGGAAAGCATGAAAATACTGATACTTCGTTTCAGTTCCATTGGTGATATTGTGCTGACCACCCCAGTCATGCGCTGTATTAAAACGCAGTTTCCCGACTACAGTGTACATTTCGCTACTAAAAAACAAAACGCG
>Ga0123337_10001744_pt1 | contig 26842 bp, 21 predicted proteins | sample frozenSSSSmetaG_FD_89792 | JGI IMG/M metagenome (GOLD analysis project Ga0123337, IMG submission 89792) | Glacier valley bacterial and archeal communities from Borup Fiord, Nunavut, Canada, to study Microbial Dark Matter (Phase II) -... | ecosystem: Environmental > Aquatic > Freshwater > Ice >...
CCTTCGGGCACCTCCCCCGGAGGAGGAGGTAAGCGGCTTGACCTCCCCCCCCGGGGGAGGTGGCGGCGAAGCCGACGGTGGGGGTGGTGCCGCCGGTCTTAACCTCGCCGCCGAAGTCGCCGCCTTCGTCGCCGCCGAAGCCCGGCTGCTCGACGACCGCGACTTCGCCGCGTGGCTCGCGCTCTACGCCGAGGACGCGCGCTACTGGGTGCCCGTCTCGCCCGAGCAGCGCACGCCCACCGACGGCCCTATGCACTTCCACGACGACAAGCAGCTCATGATGGCGCGCACCCACCGTCTGACGACCCCGCGCGCATTCGGTGCGGAACCGAGCCCCCGCACCTGCCACATCGTCTCGGGCACCCGGATCGACGCGGTGGCCGACGATGGCGAGATTGTCGCGTCGTCCAGCCAGATCATGCTTGAATGGCGCGCGCGCGGGCATTTCGAGGCGGACACGCGCGTCTTCGGCGGGCGGGTGACGCACCGGTTATGCCGCGCCCCCACCGGCCACCTGCTCATCGCGGAGAAGCGCATCGATCTCGTCAACGCCGAGGGCAGCTTCAACGCGATGCTCGCGCCGCTGTGAGCCGGGCCGACCCGCTCGCATGGATCCCCTACGGGGCCTATTGGTCCACGTCGTTTGCGCGCTGGCAGGGTGCGTTCGCCGAGCTGCACAGCCTCAGGTTCGCCGCGCACACTGCCAAGGCCGCGCTCGCCAAGCGCGCGATCGATCCCGCGCAATTCGATTTCGGCGTGCTCGGCTTCACCGTGCCTCAGAAGGGCAGCTTCTACGGCCTCCCCTGGGTGATGGGGGAGATCGGCGCGCCCCACGTCGGCGGCCCCACGATCATGCAGGCGTGCGCCACCTCGGCCCGCTGCCTCCAGACCGCCGCCGCCGAGGTCGCATCGGGCGCGGCGCAGTGCGCGCTTGTGCTGACCGCCGATCGCGTTTCCAACGGCCCGCACCTCTATTACCCCGCGCCATCCGCAAGCGGCGGGACGGGTGAGTCCGAAAACTGGGTGCTCGACAATTTCGCGCGCGATCCTTTTGCGGGGGTGGCAATGGTGGACACCGCCGAAAATGTCGCGCGGCGGTTCGGCATCCAGCGTGGCGAACTCGACGATCTCGTCCTGATGCGCACCGCGCAATATGGGGCCGCGCTTGCCGACGATCATGCCTTCCAGCGCCGCTACATGGACCTTCCGTTCGCCGTCCCCGACCCCGCTTCCGCAAGACCATCGCCGCGCTCGAAGGCGATCAGGGCATCCACCCCAACGACGAAGCCAAGCTCCGCGCGCTCGCGCCGGTGCGCGAGGGCGGCACCTCGACCTACGGCGGTCAGACGCACCCTGCGGACGGCAATGCCACCGCCATCGTCGCATCGCGCCACCGCGCGCGCGACCTCTCGCGCGACCTCGCGATCGAAATCGCCATCCTGGGCTTCGGCCTCGCGCGCGTCGAACCCGCCTACATGCCGATGGCTCCCATCCCCGCCACCGCGCGCGCGCTGTCTGCGGCCGGACTGGCGATCGCGGACATTAGTGCCGTCAAGTCGCACAACCCGTTCGCGGTCAACAATATCGCCTTCGCGCACGAAACCGGCTTCCCGCTCGCCAAGATGAACAACTTCGGGTGCAGCCTGATCTGGGACCACCCGCAAGCCCCCACGGGAATGCGCGCCGTCATCGAACTGATCGAGGAACTCGCCCAGCGCGGCGGTGGACGCGGCCTCTTCCAGGGCTGCGCGGCGGGGGATACGGCAATGGCTGTGGTGATGGAGGTCTCCGATGAACGCGGCTGAAGCCGATTGGGCGGACGGCGCACCGCAGACTGCGCTTGATGTGCTCGATCGCGCGGCTGCCGCCCAGCCCGACGCGACTGCAGTGATCTTTGGGAACGCAGCGCTCACCTACGCTGAGTATGTGCACGCGGTGGACGTGCTCGCCGCCGATCTGGCGCACACGCGCGGGGCCCGCGTAGCGATATTGATGGCGAACAGCTTGGGTGTTCCCATTGCCATCTACGCCGCGCACCGCGCGGGTGCGGTCGCCACCCCGCTCAACCCCGATTACACCGCGCACGAGCTGGGGCCGATCCTCGCCGATGCCGCCCCCGCCGCGATCGTCGCCGATGCCGCCTGCGCCGCCAAAGCCACCGACGCCGCGCCGCCGGGCACCCGCATCATCGTGGCCCACCCCGATTTCGTCCCCACGCTGCTCGCCCGCGCGCGTCCCGCGCCGCCCGCGCCCACCGATCCCGACGCCCACGCCTTCCTCCTCTTCACCGGCGGCACCACTGGACGCGCCAAGGGCGTGCTGCTCACGCACCGCGCGATCGCCGCCAACATCGCGCAGTTCGCCGCGCGCGTTCCCGGCCGCTCCGGTGACGAGGTGACCGCGATGGCGATGCCGCTGTTCCACACCTTCGGCATCGCGCTCGGCATTCACAACAGCGCGCATCTCGCGGGCACGCTCGTCATCCTGCCGCGCTACCGCCCCGATTGGCTGCTCGACGCGATCGACCGCCACCGCGTCACGCGGCTGCCTGCGGGGCCTGCGATCTTCGCATCGTTGCTCGGCTTCGAGGGGCTTGCGCGCGCGCGGCTGGCCAGCGTTCGGCTGTGCCTCTCGGGCTCCGCGCCGTTGTCGGCCGCCACGCTCGAACGCTGGGAGGCCGCGACCGGCATCCCGATCTGCGAGGGCTACGGGATGACCGAGGCGGGGCCGGTCCTCGCCTTCATCGCACCCGGACGCGCCAAGCTCGCCTCGGTCGGTCCCGCGCTGCCCGGCACGCAGATCGAAATCGTCGATCCCGCCGATTCCGCGCGCGTGCTGCGCGCGGGCGAGCAGGGCGAAATTCGCGTGCGGGGGCCGCAGATCATGACCGGCTATCTCGACCGGCCCGAGGAGACCGCCGCTGCGCTCCGGAACGGCTGGCTCTACACCGGAGACATCGGGCGGCTCGATGCGGACGGCGACCTGTTTATCGAGGATCGCAAGAAAGACATGACGATCGTCGGCGGCTTCAACGTCTATCCACGCGAGGTGGACGAGGCGCTGTGCGCGCATCCCCATGTCGCCGAGGCAGCGGCGGTGGGCGTACCCTGCGCCGCCAAGGGAGAGCGCATCGTCGCCTTCGTCGTCGCGCACCCTGGGACCGCTCTCGATGCTGCCGCGATCGAAGCGCACTGCGCGGAGCGGCTCGTCAAATACAAACGCCCCGCCGAAGTGCGCCTAATCGCTGCGCTGCCGCGCACGGGGGTGAACAAGGTGGACAAGGTGGCGCTGCGCACGCTGGCGCGCCAAGAGGGCACGGATGTCGCTTGAACAGGTTGCCCAGATCGCCGCTGCGCTGCGCGCCGACACCGCGCCGCTCACCCCGCTTGAACGCCGGGCGCGCTTCGAGGAGCGTTTTGGCGGGTTGCCCGTCGCCGGCGATGTGATCGTCGAGGAGGTGCGCCTGCACGCCACGCTTACCGGTCGCCTCGTCCGTGCGCCCGGTGCGGACCCCGCACGGGTGCTGCTGTGGCTGCACGGCGGCGCGTTCTTCCTCGGCTCCTCGCTCAGCTACCGCGCCTTTGCCGCGCGCGTATCGGCGGCGAGCGGGATGGCGGTGCTGGTGCCCGATTATCGCCTCGTCCCCGAACACCGCTTTCCCGCCGCGCACCTCGATACGCTCGCCGCGCTCGACTGGCTGGCCGCGCACGGATTCGCGCGCATCGCTATCGGCGGCGATTCGGCGGGCGGGAACCTCGCTGCCGGAGCGGTGCAGGCGCGCATCGCAGCGGGCGGCCGCGTGCCGGACGCGCTGTGGCTGATCTCACCCTACCTCGATCTGACGCATTCGGGCGCGAGCGTCCCCGCCCGCGCCGCGCGCGATCCGTTCATCGCCGCCGCAGGCATGGCCGCCACCGCGCGCGCCTATCTGGGCGAGCACGATCCGCGCGATCCCCGCGCCTCGCCGCTGTTCGGCGCGGTGGAAGGCTTCCCGCCGACGCTGATCCAGGTCGGCTCCGAGGAACTGCTGTTCAGCGACGCCGAACGCTTCGCCGACCGGCTCCGCGCGGCCGGGCACGCGCCCGTGTTCCAGGAATGGGCAGGCATGATCCACGTCTGGCCGATGTTCGCGCATGTGCTCGACGAGGGCGTATGGGCGGTCGCGCAGGGCGGGGCGTTCCTGCGCTCCTCCTGGGAGACGTGACATTACGCCGTCATCCCGGCCTTGAGCCGGACCTACCTCTACGCCGTTCGACACGGCTGCACGGAGGCAGGTAGGTCCCGGCTCAAGGCCGGGATGACGGCTTCGCTTGTGCGCGCCAGAAGCCCATAACTTGCACTCATAATGCGCATGCGTAAGCTTCCCGCCGGGAGGAATCGGCCATGGAGCTACGCCAGCTCAAGCATTTCGACGAAATCGTTCGCGCATCGAGCTTCGGCCGCGCCGCCGACAAGCTCAACATCACGCAGCCCGCGCTGTCCAAATCGATCCGCAACCTCGAACGCTCGCTCGGCTGCATCCTGCTCGAACGGCACCCCGCAGGCGTCACCGCCACCGATTACGGCCGCGTGTTCCTCGATCATGCCACGCTCGTCACCAGCGAACTCGATCGCGCGGTGGAGGAGCTGAACGAGCTCAAGGGGCGCGGCAAGGGTGTCGTGCGGGTGGGCGCGGGGGCGACCATGAGCAAATATCTGCTCCCGCAGGCGGTCAAGCGCTACATCCAGGGCGACGGGCAGGGCCGCGTCACCTTCCGCGACGGCCTCAAGGACGAGTTGCTGGCGCTGCTGCGGCGCGGCGAGATCGACGTGATGGTGGGCTCGATCGGACGCGGGCCGGTGGACGAGGATCTGCGCCAGGAAAGCGTGCTCGAAGACCGGATCACCGTCGTCGCGGACGCCGCGCACCCGCTTGGCGGTCGCGAGCCGCTGTCGATCGCCGATCTTGCCGCGCACAAATGGGTGCTGCCCGACGGATCGGAAAGCGAGGGCGAGGCGCTCCAGCGGGCGTTCCGCGCGGCGAACCAGGGCACGATCGATTGCGCGGTGCGGACGGACTCGTCGCTGTTCATGGCCTCGCTGCTCAAGGGCAGCCAGTTCCTGAGTTACCTCCCCGCCGCGCCGATCGCGCTCGATGCGGCCTATGCGCACCTCGTGCCCATTCCTACCGAGCCCGCCATCTGGGCACCCGTGCCCGTGGGCGTCACCTACCGGCGGCGCGGGGTGATGCTGCAATCGACGCGACGCTTCATCAACCGGCTGAAAGATGTGGGGGCGGAACTGTCGCGGGGGTAGATATTGTGGCGGAGCGGATAGCCCGCACTGTGGGCGGGTTGCGGCCGCAGCGCCGGGGTGGTGTGAGGGCGTTCCAGACAATGCGAGACATGGATTGACCGAAACGCTCCCGCTTGCAGGCCGCCATGCGCTGATTACCGGTGGCGGCACCGGCATCGGCGCGGCGATCGCGCGCGCGCTGGGCGCGGCGGGCGCGGCGGTGAGCGTGGTGGGCCGCCGCGCCGAACCGCTCGCAGCGGTCGCGGCGAGCGTTGCGCGCGGGCAGGCGCTGGTGGCGGACGTGACGCGCGAAGACGCGGTCGCCCGCGCCTTTGCCCAAGCCGCCGCCGCGTTCGGCGCACCCGATATCGTGATCGCGAATGCAGGCGCGGTCGAGACCGCGCCCTTCCACCGCACTACGCTCGATCAGTGGCGGCGCATGATGGCGATCAATCTCGATGCGGTGTTCCTTACCGCGCAGGCCGCGCTGCCGGGGCTGCGCGCGGCGGCGCACGGGCGGCTGATCGTGGTTGCCTCGACGGCGGGCGTGAAGGGCTATCCTTATACTGCGGCCTATGTGGCGGCGAAGCATGGCGCGGTGGGGCTGGTGCGCGCGCTGGCGGCCGAATGGGCGGGGACCGCGATCACGGTGAACGCGGTCTGCCCGGGATTTACCGATACCGAGATCGTGGCGGGGGCGGTGGCGAATATCGCAGCCAAGACGGGGCGCAGCGCCGGGGACGCGTTGGGCGAACTCACCTGCCACAATCCGCAAGGCCGCTTGATCGACCCTGCCGAGGTTGCCGCCGCCGTGTTATGGCTGTGCGCTCCCGCGAGCCGGTCGGTTACCGGCCAGACGATCATGATCGCGGGCGGAGAGGTGATGTGAGCGGTTTCGATCCCAGGGCCTACGCGCCCGCGCACTTCAGCTGGACCTTTGCCGATAAGGTGGCGACCGTCACGCTCGACCGGCCGGAGCGGAAAAACCCGCTCACGTTCGAGAGCTATGCCGAACTGCGCGACCTGTTCCGCGCGCTCGTCTACGCGCCCGCCGTCAAAGCCGTGGTGCTGACGGGCGCGGGCGGTAATTTCTGCTCGGGCGGGGATGTGTTCGAGATCATCGAACCGTTGACGAAGATGGCGATGCCCGAATTGCTCGCGTTCACGCGCATGACGGGGGATCTGGTGAAGGCGATGCGCGCCTGCCCGCAACCGATCGTGGCGGCGCTCGACGGCGTGTGCGTCGGCGCGGGGGCGATCCTCGCGATGGCGTCCGACCTCAGGCTCGCCACGCCTGCCACGAAGACCGCCTTCCTGTTCACGCGCGTGGGGCTTGCGGGGTGCGACATGGGCGCGTGCGCGATCCTGCCGCGGATCGTCGGGCAGGGCCGCGCGGCCGAACTTCTGTATACGGGCCGTGTGATGACGGCCGACGAGGGAGAGCGCTGGGGGTTTCATGCCCGGCTGGTAGCGGCAGACGCGCTGGCGGGGGAGGCGCACGCCCTGGCGGCGTCGCTCGCGGCGGGGCCGACGTTCGCGCACGGCATTACCAAGACGATGCTCCAGACCGAATGGTCGGTCAGCGTCGAGACTGCGATCGAGATGGAAGCGCAGGCGCAGGCGCTCTGCATGGCGACCAAAGATTTCGCGCGCGCGTTCGAGGCGTTCGCGGCCAAGCGCACGCCCGTGTTCGAGGGGGATTGAGGATGGGGGATGTTTTCCCGTCCTCCCCCGTTCGCAGGGGAGGACATCGCTTTCATGCCTGACCGCACTTTCCTCGACTGGCCGTTCCTTGCCGATCACCACCGCGCCCTCGCGCGCGAACTTGAAACGTGGTGCGAGGCCGAACTCGCGCCGCTCGGGCACTGCGAGGACGATATCGACGGCCAGTGCCGCCACCTGCTCGGGCTGCTCGGGCGCGGCGGCTGGTTGCGCTATGCGGTGCCCGCGAGCCATGGCGGGGTGCACGAGGTGCTCGACGTGCGCAGCCTCAGCCTCATTCGCGAGACGCTGGCGCGCTACAGCGGCCTCGCCGATTTCGTCTTTGCGATGCAGGGCCTGGGTTCGGGCACGATCAGCCTGTTCGGCACGCCCGAGCAGAAGGCGGCCTATCTGCCCGCCGTCGCGGCGGGCACGAAGATGGCTGCGTTCGCGCTGACCGAACTCGATTCGGGATCGGATGTGGCGGCGATGACCACCTCGGCACGGCCGCACGGCAACGGCTGGGTGGTGGACGGGGCGAAGACCTACATCAGCAACGGCGGCATTGCGGATTACTACGTGCTGTTCGCGCGCACCGGCGAGGCCCCCGGCGCGAAGGGCATCAGTGCGTTCATCGTCGATGCGGACACGCCCGGCCTCCACATCGCCGAGCGTATCCGCGTGATCGCACCCCACCCGCTCGCCACGCTGCGTTTCGATGCGATGCGCCTGCCCGGCGACGCGCTGCTTGGCGAGGCGGGGCGAGGCTTCGCGCAGGCGATGGCGACGCTCGATATATTCCGCACCACCGTGGGCGCGGCAGCGCTGGGCTTCGCGCGCCGCGCGCTGGACGAAGCGACGCACCGCGCCACCACCCGGCGCTTGCAGGGCAAGACGCTCTCCGAGAATGCGGTGGTGCAGGCGATGCTCGCCGAGATGGCGGTCGAGATCGATGCGTCCGCGCTGCTGATCTACCGCGCGGGCTGGACGCGCGACGTGATGGGCCAGCGCAACTCGCGCGAGGCCGCGATGGCCAAATTGACCGCGACCGATGGCGCGCAGCGGGTGATCGATCATGCGGTGCAAATCCACGGCGGGCTGGGCGTGGTCCACGGCCATCCGGTCGAGACGCTTTACCGCGAAGTGCGCGCGCTGCGCATCTACGAGGGCGCGAGCGAGGTGCAGAAAATGGTGATCGGACGCGCGGTGCTGGCAGCGGCGACCCCCGCGCCGCTCGCACTGGCGGCGGAATAGGAGAGCCCACGTGCAAATTGAGATTATTGGCGGCGGCCCTGGCGGCCTGTATCTGGCGATCCTCGCCAAGAAGGCGCGCGCCGATTGGCACGTGGCGGTCCACGAACAGAACCAGCCCACCGATACGTTCGGCTTCGGCGTGGTATTCAGCGACGATACGCTCGACGAGTTCCTCAGCCGCGATCCGCAATCCTACGCGATGATCCGCGACCGCTTCGCCTATTGGGACGATATCATCGTGCGCTACAAAGGCCAGGATATCCGCTGCGGCGGCAACGGCTTTGCGGGCTGTTCGCGCCTCGCGCTGTTGCAGGTGCTGTACGAACGCTGCCGTCAGGTCGGCGTGCAGTTGCATTTCGGCGAGACGATCGATCCTGCGGCCCTTGGCCAACGGTTCCCGGACGCCGACGTGATCGTCGGCAGTGACGGCAGCAACAGCCGCATCCGCGCCCAATATGCCGATGCGTTCGAGCCCGATGTGCGCATGATGCGCAACAAGTTCACGTGGATGGGCAGCACGCGGCCGCTCACCGATTTCACCTACTTCTTCCGCGAGACCGCGCACGGCGTGATCGTCGCGCACACCTACCAGTATGAGCCCGGCCGCTCGACATGGATTTTCGAGACGACGCCCGAATGCTGGGCAGGCCACGGCTTTGCCGACATGGGCGAGGAGGCGGCGGCGCGCTATCTCGAGCGCGAGTTCGCGGACGAGCTCGAAGGCCATCCGCTCATCACCAACCGCTCGCTCTGGCGCAATTTCCCGCGGGTGGAGTGCAAGCACTGGCACCACGCCAACATCGTCCTGCTGGGCGATTCGCACGCCACCGCGCACTACTCGATCGGATCGGGCACCAAGCTCGCCATGGAATCCGCGATCGCGCTCGCGGACGCGTTGCTGGCAGGGCCGGATGTGCAGACCGCATTTACCGCCTACGAAGCCGCGCGCCGCACGCAGGTCGAGATCACGCAGCACAACGCGGGCGTGTCCCTCGCGTGGTTCGAGCATGTTCAGCGCTCGTGGGACATGTTGCCGATGCAGTTCGCCAATGTGGTTATGAGCCGCGCGAAGGCGATCACCTACGACAATCTGCTGCTGCGCGACGCTGCGTTTGTGGATGCAGTCGACACCGAATTCTACCAGACGCTCTTCGAGGATACCGGCTTCGATTGCCGCCGCACGCGGCCCACGCCGATGTTCACGCCGGTGCGCATCGGCGGCCTCACGCTGCCCAACCGCGTCGTCGTTTCGCCGATGGCGCAGTATCTGGCGCATGACGGCGTGCCCGGGGACTGGCACCTGATGCACTACGGGGCGCGCGCGGTGGGCGGTGCGGGACTGGTCTATATGGAAATGACCTGCCCCAGCCCGGACGCGCGCATCACGCTCGGCTGTCCGGGCCTGTGGAACGACGCGCAGGAGGCGGGCTTCAAACGCATCGCCGATTTCGCGCGCGCGAACGGCGGGGCGAAGCTGGCGATGCAATTGGGCCATGCGGGGCGCAAGGGTTCGACGCAGCTTGGGTGGGAGCAGATGGATCATCCCCTTGACGAAGCCGCCGCGAACTGGCCGCTTGTCTCCGCCTCGCCGATCCCGTGGTTCGAGGGCGAAAGCCAGGTTCCGGCCGAACTCGACCGCGCGGGGATGGACCGGATCGTCGCCGATTTCGCCCAGGCAACGGTGCGCGCCGACCGGGCGGGGTTCGATCTGCTCGAGCTGCACTGCGCGCACGGCTATCTGTTCGCCAGCTTCCTGAGCCCGCTGACCAACGTGCGCACCGACGAATATGGCGGCTCGATCGAAAACCGCCTGCGCTTCCCGCTGGAAGTCTTCGCGGCGATGCGCGCGGCGTGGCCGGACGCCAAACCGATGTCGGTGCGCATCTCGGCCGCGGACTGGTGCGATGGCGGGATCAGCGAGGAGGAGACCTTCGCCATCGCGCGCGCGTTCGCGGCTGCGGGGTGCGATCTGATCGACGTATCGTCGGGCCAGACGGTGCCGCACCAGTCCCCGGTCTATGGCCGGATGTACCAAGTGCCGCTGGCCGAAGCGATCAAGAACGAGCTGGGCCTTAAGACGATGTGTGTCGGCGCGATTACCGAGCCCGGGCAGGTCAACACCATCGTCCAGTGCAGACGCGCCGATCTGGTCGCGGTCGGCCGCCCGCACCTGACCGATCCCAACTGGTCGCTGCGCGCGGCCGCCTGGTACGGCAAGCGTGCGGTCAAACCGCCGCTGCCCTATCTGTCCGGCGCGGCACAACTGATGCGCGAGAGCGAGAAGGTGCGGGAGAAGGCGCGCGAACTGGCGATCAAGGCCAAGCCCAAGCGGCATCACACGCAAACCACGCTCGCCTTCCGCGAGGCGGCGGAGTGAACAATAGAGTCCTCCAGCCGCCCGGCTGGTCGCGCCCCGCCGGTTACGCGAACGGGATCACGGCGTCGGGCCGCACGATCTGGACCGGCGGGCTGGTCGGCTGGGACGCGCAGGGCCGCTTCCCCGACGGGCTGACCGCGCAGTGCGCGCAGACCTTCGCCAACGTCCTCGCGGTGCTGGGCGAGGGCGGCGGGGGACCCGCCGATCTGGTGCGCATGACCTGGTATATCGTCAGCCGGGACGCCTATCTCGCCGAAGCCTCCGCGATCGGTAGCGCGTATCGCGCCGCGTTCGGCAAGCATTTCCCCGCGATGGCGGTGGTGCAGGTGGTGGCGCTGATCGAGGCGGCCGCGCTGGTGGAGATCGAGGCGACCGCCGTGGTGCAGGACTGAGCGCGGGCATGGGCGCATCGCCGCATATCGATACGCTCGCGCGTGATGGACTGCCGCCGCCGGAGCAGTGGCCGGTGCTGCGCTTCGACCGGCCCGAGTTCCAATATCCTGAGATGCTGAACGCGGCCACGGTGCTGCTCGACGATGCGCTTGCCGAGGGCCACGGCGCGCGGACCGCGCTGCTGCACGGGGATCGTCGCCTCAGCTACGCCGAGCTTGCCGCGTTGACCGATGCGATTGGCGGATGGCTGGCGGACGATTTCGCGGTGCGGCCCGGGGACCGGGTGCTGCTGCGCGGTGCGAATACGCCCGAACTTTTCGCCGCGTGGCTTGCGGTGGTGAAGATCGGCGCGATCGTCGTGCCTACAATGCCGCTGCTGCGCCGCCGCGAACTCGCGACCGTGCTGCGGCGTGCGCGCCCGGTGGTGGCGCTGTGCGAGCCGGGACTGGAGGGCGAACTTGAGGACGCGCTCGCGGACACGTCGGCCGAGATGCCGTGCCGAATGGCACCCCTCGTTACGCCCGACCGGACCCCCACTCCGCTCGCCGCAGCGCCCACCCGCGCGGACGATATCTGCCTCATCGCGTTCACTTCGGGCACCACCGGCGAACCCAAGGCGTGCCTGCACTTCCACCGCGACGTGCTGGCAATGTGCGACGGCTTCGCGCGCCACATCCTCGCGCCCACGCCGGACGCGATCTTTACCGGCACGCCGCCCATCGCGTTCACCTTCGGGCTGGGCGCGCTGCTCGCCTTCCCGCTGCGCTTCCGGGGGGCGGCGGCGCTGCCCGTTGGCGCGGGGCCGGATGCGCTGGCGCTGACGATCGCGCGCCACCGCGCGACGCACGTATTTACGTCCCCCACGGGCTACCGCGCGATGCTGGCGCAGACGCCCGCGCCCGACCTATCGAGCCTGACCGCGTCGGTCTCGGCGGGCGAGCATCTGAATGCCGCGACCTGGCACGCGTGGCACGCCGCGACGGGGTTGCGCATGATCGAGGGAATCGGCTCGACCGAGATGATGCACATCTTCCTCTCCACGACGGCGGCCGCCGCCCGCCCCGGCTCGGTCGGCAAGCCGGTTCCCGGCTACGAGGCCGCGCTGCTCGACCCCGACGGTCGGTTGCTCGAAGGCGAGGCCACCGGCCGACTTGCAGTGCGCGGACCCACCGGATGCCGCTACATGGCGGATGCGCGGCAGGCCAATTACGTCGTGGACGGGTGGAACGTCACCGGCGATCTCTTCATGCGCGATGCCGGTAGCGATTATAGCTACGTCGCGCGGTCGGACGATATGATCGTTTCGAGCGGCTACAATATCTCGGGGCCGGAGATCGAATCGGTGTTGCTGGAGCACCCCCAGGTTCACGAATGCGCAGTGCTGGGCATGCCCGACGCCGAGCGCGGCCAGATCGTGCGCGCGGTGATCGTGCCTGCGGCCGGGGTGGCGGGAGACGACGCGCTGGCCGAGGCGTTGAAGGCGCATGTGAAGGCGCGGCTGTCGCCCTACAAATACCCCCGCCGGATCGATTTCCGCACGTCGCTCCCGCGCACTGCCAATGGCAAGCTGCAACGCCACCTGCTGGCCGACGGTGCCGCCGATGGCTGACCGGGCGCGGGAGCAATCTCTCGCTGCGGCGCGCGCAGTGGACGAAGTGCGGGACGGCATGCTCGTCGGGCTGGGCACCGGGCGCACGGTGGCGTTCGCGGTGCGGGCGATTGCGGCGAGGATGCGGGGCGGGCTGAAAATCGCCGCCACCGCGACGTCGAGCGCCACCGAGGCGCTGGCACGCTCGCTCGGCATTGTGCCGGTGCCGTTCGAGCGCGTGGCACGCGTGGACCTGACGATCGACGGCGCCGACGAGATCGATCGGCACCTGCGCGCGATCAAGGGTGGCGGCGGCGCGCTGCTGCGTGAAAAGGTGGTCGCGGCGGCGAGCTGCCGGATGATCGTGATCGCGGACGGGGGCAAGCTGGTCGATGTGCTCGGACGCCATCCGCTGCCCGTGGAGGTGCTGCCGTTCGCCGCCGCGTCGGTGGAGCGCGCGCTTTCAGCGTTCGGCGTGCCCGCGCCGCGCCGTCATGCGCCCGACGGGGCCGATTACCGGACCGATCAGGATGCCTATATCTACGATCTGGCGTTCGGTGCGATCGCCGATCCGGACGCGATCGCGCGTCGTCTGGAGGCGATCCCCGGTATCATCGGCCACGGGCTGTTCCTGGGGCTGGTGGACGCGGCCTATGTGGCAGACGGCGAAAACGTCCGGGTGCTGGAGAGGCCTATGCCTTCAAACAGGCGATGATGCCCGTCACCACGCTCCTCGTTTCCGCCACGTCGCGCACCGCCACAGTATCGATTCCCGCCACACGGACCGGATCGTCGTTGCCGCCGGGGTAGATCGCGTCGCCCAGGAACAGCATCTCGGCGGTGGGGATGCCAGAACGTTCGGCGAGCTTGCGCATGCCGTAGGCCTTGTCGATGCCTTTGCGTGTGATGTCGATCGAGGTGGAGCCGCCGACGTTGATCGACAGATCGGGGAGCGCGGCCTGCAAGCTGGCCTGAAGCGCCTTGCGTTTGGTAAAATCGGGATCCCACGCCTTTTTGGCGTCGAGCGGGGCCTGCTGGCCCAGCCCCGAGAAGGTGATCTGCGAGCCGCGATCCTCGATCTGTTCGCCCCAGGTTTGCTCGTGCTGAAGCCCGGCGGCGGCGACCGCCGTGTCGAGGGCGGTGCGGATCGCCTTGCCTTCGTCCGTGGTGAACAGGTCGGCGTAGATCGTGCGCCATGCGCCGTCTTGGAAGCGGTAGAGCTTGGTGCCGGTGGTCGGCATGATGAACAGCCGGGTCAGGTCGGCCGACGCGGGAATGCGCGCGACCACCTGCGTTTCGAACTGCGGCCAGTCCCCGCCCGAGATGACCGCGACTGCCGCCACGCCGAGCAGATCGCCCAGCAGCCCCGCCATCGGCGGCTGGATCGGCTGTTTGCTCTCGGCGAGCGTGCCATCGAGATCGAAGGCGATCAGGCGTTTCATGGGCGTGCTCCGGGCAGGATCCAGGTGTCGATGGCGTAGGCGACGCCATCCTCGTCGTTGGAGCGCGTGACGTGGGTGGCGGCGGCGCGGACGTCGTCCGGCCCCTGCCCCATGGCGACCGAGAGGCCCGCGCGCGCGAACATGGCGAGATCGTTGCGCTGATCGCCGATCACCGCGACTTGCTCGAGCGGCACGCCGCACGCGGCGGCGAGCGCGGCGATGCCATCGCCCTTATTGCCCGAGCGCGGGGTGACATCGAGATAGTAGAGCTGCGAGCGTGCGACGGTGGCGGCGGTGCCGGTCGCAGCGGCGACCTGGGGTTCGAGGCGCGCGAGGCGATCGTGATCGTCGCACACGCCCACGATCTTGTCGGCACGCGCGAGCGTGGGGGCGAAATCGGTGACGACGGTGGGCTCGATCCCGGCGCTGCCGCGTTCGCGCTGCGCATGTGCGCCCTCGCGGTCGCGCGCATACCATTTGCCGTCGGCGAAGACCCAAGGATCGATGCCGGGCTGGTCGATCAGCGCGAGCGCGGCGCGGGCCTCAGGTTCGGGCAAATGCTCGGCAGCGCGCACGGTGCCATCCGCATCGAAGATTGTGGCGCCGTTGAACGCGGCCATCGGTGTTTTCAGATCGAGGCGCGCCGCGATCCACAGCATCCCCGTCATCGGCCGCGCGCTGATGATGCTGACATCGATCCCCGCCGCCTGAGCGCGCGCGACCGCGGCGATGACGGCATCGGAGAGCGATTTATCGGGGCGCACGAGCGTGCCATCGACATCGCAGAGCAGCAGGCGGACTGGCGCGCTCACGCCTGGCCTTGGCCGAGCATGTGCCACGCGCGGCAGTCGCGTGCGAGCAGTGCGTCTGCGGCGGCGGGGCCGCTGCTGCCGGCGGGGTAGGTTTCGGGTTGGCCGGTGCGCCATGCGTCGATCAGCGGCTGCACCGCGCGCCAGTCCGCCTCGATCTGGTCGGCGCGCGCGAACAGCGTGCGGTCGCCGATCAGCGCATCGTAGAGCAGGACTTCATAGCCGGTCTGGTGACCGATTTTGAACGCGGTTTCGTAGCGGAAATCGAGCGCGATCGGAGTGGTTTCGAGGACGAGGCCGGGCGTTTTCGCCACAATTTCGAGCTGCAGGCCCTCGTGCGGCTGGACCTGGATGACGAGCTGGTTGGGCGGCAGCGTCTTTCCATCCGCACCCGCGAAGAGGCGGCCGCCGGGCTTGAGCACCACCACGATCTCGGTATCGCGCGCCGCGAGCGCCTTGCCCGTTCGCAGGTAGAAGGGCACGCCTTTCCAGCGGGGGGTATCGACCTCCACCTTGGCGGCGACATAGGTTTCGGTGCGGCTGTGCGGATCGACATCGGGGGCGGCGGTGTAGGCGCAGACATCCTTCCCGCCCACGGCACCCGGGCGATACTGCCCGCGCACTGCGTTTTCGGGTGCGATGGGCCGGATCGCGCGGGCGAGGGTGGCCTTTGCGTCGTGGATCGCTTCGGCTCCGAGGCTGGCGGGCGGCTCCATGGCAATGAGCGACAGCATCTGCAACAGATGATTGGGCACCATGTCGCGCAGCGCGCCGGTGGCGTCGTAAAACTTGCCCCGGCTGCCGACGTCCACCGTTTCGGCTGCGGTGATCTGGATGTGATCGACGAAATCGGCGCACCAGATGGCGGACAGGACGGGGTTGGCGAAGCGCGCGACGATCAGGTTCTGGACGGTTTCCTTGCCGAGGAAATGATCGATCCGGTAGATTTGGTCTTCTTCGGCGCGTTCGAGCAATTTGGCGTTGAGCGCCTGTGCCGAGGCAAGATCGATGCCGAAGGGTTTCTCGACGACGATGCGGCGGAAGCCGCGCCCCTGATCGAGCAGGTCCGCGTCCGCCAGCTTGTCCGCGAAGGGTTTGAAATAGCTTGCCGGCGTGGCGAGGTAGAAGATCGCATTGTCGAAGCAGCGTTCGGCGATCGCGGCGAAAGTGGCGGGATCGTCGAAATCGCCCTTGAGGTAAGATATGCGGCAGCGCAGCTTCGCATAACCCGCATCGGCGGGCACATATTGGCTGAGTGCGTCGCGCAGCCCCTCGTCGTCGATATCGTTATGCGCGACACCGAGGATGTTCGTATCGGGCGAGAGCAGTCCCGCGTCCGACAGGTTGACGATGGCGGGCATCAGCAGGCGGCGTGCGAGATCGCCATAAGCCCCGAAGATGACGAGCGTGGCGGCGGGCGCGCATTTCGCCTGCGCGGCTGCGGCGGCCTGTGCCTGCGCTCCGTGGGATGCCGTGTCTTCGCCCGTCATGCCGTCGCTCACTGCGGCATTTCCACATGACCGCCAAAGCCGAAGCGCATTGCGGACAGCAGCTTGTCGCCGAACGTGCCGTCCACCCGGCTGCGGTAGCGCGCGAACAGCGCGGCCGAGAGCACGTAGACGGGAACGGCTTCCTCCATCGCGGCTTCGACCGTCCAGTGGCCCTCGCCCGAATCCGCCACCCGGCCCGAATAATGTTCGAGCGCCTGATCCTCGGCGAGCGCGATTGCGGACAGATCGAGCAGCCACGACGAGATCACACTGCCGCGCCGCCAGACTTCGGCGACATCGGTAAGGTTGATATCGAAGCGTTCGTCTTCGGGGAGCTTGTCCGAGACCTTACCCTTGAGGATATCGAACCCTTCGGCATAGGCCTGCATCAGGCCGTACTCGATGCCGTTGTGGACCATCTTGACGAAGTGGCCTGCGCCTGCCGGACCCGCGTGGATATAGCCGCACTCGGCGCGATTGTCCTGCGCGTGGCGACCTTTGGTGCGCGGGATCGTGCCCAGACCGGGCGCGAGCGTGGCGAAGACGGGATCGAGAAGATCGACGCTCTCCTTCGAGCCGCCGATCATCATGCAATAGCCGCGCTCCAGCCCCCACACCCCGCCCGACGTGCCGACATCGACATAGTGCAGCCCCTTCATGTGGCAGGATTTGGCGCGGCGTATATCGTCCTTGTAGAACGTGTTGCCGCCATCGATGACGATATCGCCGGGCTGGGCGAGGCCGATCAGCGCCTCGACCGTCTGTTCGGTGGGATCGCCCGCGGGGAGCATGACCCAGAAGATGCGCGGGCCGGTGAGCGCGGCGACGACTTCTTCGAGGTTGTGGGCGGCGACAGCCCCCTCCCCCGCAAGCGTTTCGACGGCTTTGGCATCGCGGTCGAATGCGACCACCGCGTGGCCGCCCTTCATCAGCCGCCGGGCGATGTTCGCCCCCATCCGGCCGAGGCCGATCATCGCAAGTTTCATAGCGGGTTTCCCGGGGTGGTGTTCATGTTGGCTGGTTTGCGGTTGGCCCGGCTCCCACCGTCGGCTTCGCCGCCACCTCCCCCGGAGGGGGAGGTAAGGGCTTTGACCTCCCCCTCCCGGGGAGGTGCCCGGAGGGCGGGGGGGAGCCGGGCGCGGTCCGCGCCGAGGGATCGCACGCTAGGCCAGCGCCGCGAGCACGGCATCCACCAGCGCGTCGATCCCGCGGCACCGTCCAGATCGCGCAGCACGCGCTGACCGCGTTCGGCGAGCACATCGGTATCGCCGCGCGCCTGCGCGATCTGGACGGTGCCGAAGCTGGCGCGCTTGCCCGGGATCGCCAGATCGGGGTGCGGCTCGCGCGTGATGGTGAGGAACGCGCCCGTCTTGGGGCCGCCCTTGTAGGCCTGTCCGGTCGAGTGGAGAAAGCGCGGGCCGAAGCCGAGCACGGTGGCACAGTGCGTGGCATCGCGCACCGCCACACGCATCCGCGTAATGGCGGCGGCGTTGGCGGCGTTGCGTTCGATATAGGCGAGGAAGCCCGCGTAATGCGGCGGTTGGAGGCCCGCGAAATGCGCCTTGAGCAGCGCAGCGGCATCGCCGGTGGCACCCTTTGCATCGAAGATCGCGAAATCGGCGGTTTCGGCCGCCGGGGTCTCTGGATCGAGCGTGCCCGTGGTTTCATACGCATCGACCAGCTTGCGCGTGGCGATCTTGGCGTCTTCCACATCGGGTTGATCGAACGGATCGATGCCGATCACCGCGCCCGCGATCGCGGTCGCGACCTCCCAGCGGTAAAATTCCTGGCCCAATTGTTCGGAGCGCGCGACGTTAATGTGGATCACGGGCTGGCCTGCCTCCGCCAGCGCGACGAGCTGCGCATCGAGCGTGGCGTCGGTATCGCCTTCGAGGTGCAAGTGGACGAACAGCCGGTCCGCGCCATAGGCGGCCGGGGCGGCGGCAGGCTCGAGGTCCACCGGTACGATCCCGTGCCCGTGTTTGCCGGTCGATTCGGCGACGAGCTGCTCGAGCCACGCGCCGAAGGGGGCGAGGCCGGGCGAGGGCAGGATGGTGAGCTTGTCGCGTCCGGCAAGTGCTGCTTCGCCCATGATCGCGCCCAGATGCACGCCCGGGTTGGCAGCGGGCGGCGCATCGGGACCGCAGGCGAAGACCATGGGCGCAGTCGCCTTGTAGAACGCGGCAACGTCCAGCCCCATGATCGCGGCGGGGGCCATGCCGAACGCGGAGAGGACCGAATAGCGGCCGCCGATTGCGGGATCGCCGGGGATTGTTGCGGCATATCCGTCCGCCTTCGCCGTCTTTTCGAGGTTCGAACCCGGATCGGTAATCGCCACGAAGCGGTTGCCGTCCTTGCCCGCAAGCTGCCAGAAATAGGCGCGCAGCAGTTCGGGCTCCATCGTGGAGCCGGACTTGGAGGCGACGATGAACAGCGTGTTCGCGGGATCGATCGCGGCGGCGACAGTGGCGATCTGGCCGGGATCGGTGCTGTCGAGCACGTGCAGCTTCGGGCCGATGGTGCCGCGCCCGAGGATCGCAGCCAAGACTTCGGGGCCGAGGCTGGAGCCTCCCATGCCGAGCAGGACGGCATCGGGGTAAGCCCGCGCCCGTGCGCGCAGGCTGTCGAGCGCGGCGGGATCGACCTGCTGCCCGCGCGCAGCTGCGATCCAGCCGAGCCATTTGGCTTCGGGGCCACCGGTCCACAGCGTAGCATCCCCCGCATACAGCCGCCGCGACCAGCCGTCCGCGCGCGCGGTTTCCAGGCGGGCCTCGACCGCTTTGGCGAGTGTATCGGGCAGTTGCGCGGTCATGCCGTTCAGTTTGTCGCCAAGGAAGGCGGTGCGCTTGGCGGCGACCGCGCCGAGCAGCGAATCGGCGGCGTCGGCGAACTGCTTCACCCCCGCAGTGACCAGCCCCGCAGTGACTTCGTCCAGCTTCAGCCCAAGCCGCGCAGCCTCGACGAGCACCTGGCGCGCTTCGTCCACGCCTTGCGTGAGCGTGGGCGCGACGGTGCCGTGATCGCGGAAGGCGTCGAGCGTCTTGGGCGGGATGGTGTTCACCGTCTGCGGCCCGATCAGCCCGTCCACGTAGAGCGTATCGGGATAGGCGGAATCCTTGACGCCGGTGGATGCCCACAGCAGGCGCTGCGGCATCGCGCCCTTGGCCGCGAGCGCCTGCCAGCGGGGCGAGGCAATCATGGCTTCATACCACGCATAGGCGAGCTTGGCGTTGGCGATGGCGACCTTGCCGCGCAGCGCCTGCAGCGCGGGGGTTTCGGCATCGCCCGCGTGGACGCGCGCGTCGATGGCCTTGTCGATCTCGGTATCGATGCGGCTGACGAAGAAGCTGGCGACGCTGGCGATCCGATCGACGGGCTCGCCCTTTGCCACGCGCGCTTCGAGGCCGCTGAGCCATGCTTCGGCGACCGCCTTGTAGGCGGACTGCGCGAACAGCAGCGTGACGTTGATGTTGATCCCGTCTTCGATCAGGTGCGCGATCGCGGGGGTGCCGGCCTGCGTGCCCGGCACCTTCACCATCAGATTGGGTTCGCCGACGGCGGCCCAGAGGCGGCGTGCTTCCGCGACGGTCGCGTGCGTGTCGAGCGCCAGATAGGGCGAGACTTCGAGGCTGACATAGCCGTCGCGCGCGTGGAGGCGATCGTAGACCGGGCGCAGATCGGCGGCGGCGGCTTTTATGTCGGCGATGGCCTGCGCTTCATAGGTGTCCACAATGCTCGCGTCCGCGCTGCCCAGGAAGGCGTGGAACCCTGCGTCATACGCATCGCCGTGGCCCATCGCCTTCTCGAAGATCGACGGGTTGGAGGTGACGCCGGTGACGCCATCTTCCGCGATCAGCTTGCGCAAGCCGCCCTGGTGCAGAAAGCCGCGTTCGACGAAATCGAGCCATGCGGCCTGGCCTGCGGTTTCGAGTTGTTCGAGACGGCCGGTCATGCGTTATCCCCGATCAGTTTGCGGGCGACGTCGCAGATGTTCTGCACGGTGAACCCGTATTTTTCCTGCAACTTCGCCAAGGGCGCGGACGCGCCGAAGGTGGACATGGTGATCGTGCCGCCATCGTGGCCGACATAGCGGTCCCAGCCGAACGCCCCCGCCTGCTCGACTGCGAGGCGCGCGCGGACCGCATTGGGCAGCACGGATTCGCGCCAAGCGGCATCCTGCTTCTCGAACAGGTAGAAGCTGGGCAGCGACACGACTCGCGAGCGCACGCCTTCGGCGGCGAGCGCTTCGTGCGCAGCGACTACCATCGGAAGTTCGCTGCCGGTGCCGATCAGGATGATCTGCGGCGTCCCGTCGCAATCGCCGAGCACGTAACCGCCTTTGGCCAGTCCGTCGGCGCTCGCGTATTTCGCGCGGTCGATCGTCGGGATCGCCTGGCGCGAGAGGATGAGCGCGGTCGGCGTGTGTGTCTGTTCGAGCGCGACCTTCCACGCCGCCGCCGCCTCGTTCGCGTCGCCGGGGCGGATGGTATCGAGCCCCGGGATCGCGCGCAGCGTGGCCAGATGCTCAATCGGCTGGTGCGTCGGCCCGTCCTCCCCCACGCCGATGCTGTCGTGCGTGAAGACAAAGATGGTGGGCACTTCCATGATCGCGGCGAGGCGGATCGGCGCGCGCATGTAATCGGCGAAGACGAGGAAAGTGCCGGTATAGGCGCGCAGGTAGGTGAGCGTCATGCCGTTGGCGATCGCGCCCATGGCGTGTTCGCGCACGCCGAAGTGGAAGTTGCGACCGGAGTAGTCGCCGGGCTCGAATGAGCCTGCGCTCTTGAGATCGGTCTTGGTCGAGGGCGAGAGGTCCGCCGCGCCGCCCATCAGGAGGGGAACGTGCTGCGCGATGGCGTTCAGCACCTTGCCCGCCGAATCGCGGCTGGCGATGCCTTTGGCGTCGGCGGGGAAGGCGGGGACATCGGCGTCCCAGCCTGCGGGCAGCCTGCCCTCGCGCGCGGAATCGAGTTCGGCGGCTTCGGCGGGGAACGCCGTGCGGTATCGCGCGAACATTGCCTCCCAAGCCTCGCGCAGCGGCTTGCCGCGTGCGGAGATCGCGCCGCCGAAGGCTTGCGCGATGCCATCGGGCACCAGAAATTGCGCGTCCTCGGGCCAGCCATAGGCGCGCTTGGTGGCCCGGATATTGTCTTCGCCGAGCGGTTCGCCGTGGGCCTTCTCGCTTCCCGCGCGGGGGGACCCGTAGCCGATCACCGAATGGACGACGATGAAGGTGGGCTTGTCCGCACACGCCTTGAACGCATCGAGCGCGCGGCCCACCGCCGCCGTATCGTTCGCATCGTCGACATGGATGACGTTCCAGCCGTAGGCTTCGAACCGTTTGCCAACATCTTCGGTGAAGGCGAGCTGCGTCGAACCTTCGATGCTGATGTCGTTGCTGTCGTAGATCCAGCAGAGATTGGGGAGCGCGAGATGGCCCGCGAGCGAGGCAGCCTCGCCCGAAACGCCCTCCATCATGTCGCCATCGCCGCAGAACACATAGGTGTCGAAATCGAACAGTTCGAACCCCGGCCGGTCGAAGCGCGCGGCGAGCGCCTTCGAGGCGATCGCCATGCCGACCGAATTGGCGCAGCCTTGGCCGAGCGGGCCGGTGGTGGTCTCGACGCCAGTGGTCATCCGGTATTCGGGATGGCCGGGCGTCTTCGAGCCGAGCTGACGGAAGGCGCGGATGTCGTCGAGGCTGACGGCAGGCGCGCCGGTCGGCTTACCGTCCGCGCCGACCTCGATCGTGCCCGAGAGGTGCAGCACCGCATAGAGCAGCATCGACGCGTGGCCGACCGAGAGCACGAACCGGTCGCGGTTCGGCCAGTCGGGCGTTGCCGGATCGTAGCGCAGATGGTTCGCCCACATCTCCCACGCGACTGGGGCCAGGCCCATCGGCGTGCCGGGATGGCCCGAATTGGCCTTCTGCACCGCATCCATGGCGAGCGTGCGGATGGTATCGATCGCAAGCCGCGCGGGCGATCCATCCTCATGCGTGCCCGGCGTTGCCATGGGCTGATCGGTCATCGTGGTCCTTCCAATGCTGGTGCCAACGGACAGGCGCGCGAATGGATGCGCAGTCCGGGCCGGATGCCGCCGGAATGAACGGCTCAGGCCATCGCCGCAAGCAGCTTGTCGACGTCCACGGTGGCGAACGCGCTGTAAGTGTCCGCCACGCCATAGGGCAGCAGCAGCGTGCGCCCGCGCAGCAGCGCGCCGCAGCTGTAGACGACATTGGGCACATAGCCGTCGCGCTCGGTGTCGCTCGGTTCGAGCAGCGGGTGCGGCAGGCGGGCGAGGAGCTTGGACGGATCGCGCTTGTCGAGCAGGCACGCACCGACGAAATAGTTGCGCACCATGCCCACGCCGTGGGTGAGCAGCAGCCAGCCTTCGTCGAGTTCGATGGGAGAGCCGCAATTGCCGATCTGCACCGCCTCCCACTCGAAGCGCGGGCTGACGATCTTGGTACCATCGTCCCAGCGGTGCGCGTCGTCCGACGCGAAGAGCCAGATATTCTCGCTGTCGTGGCGGCCAAGAATCAGGTGCCGCCCGTCGATCCGGCGCGGAAACAGCGCCGCGCCCTTGGCTCCGGCAAGCACGCCCTGCACCGCGCGCATCTCGAAACGGCGGAAGTCCCCCGTGCGCAGCAGTGTCTGGCGCACGTTCGACCCGTCGAACGCGGTAAAGGTGCCGCGCCAATCGACCGTGCCATCGTCTTCGGTGAAGGCGACGAGACGCACGTCTTCGATGCCCTTTCCCTGGGCGGGCAGGAAAGGGAAGATCACGGTCTCCGAAATGTCGCGGCTGCCGCCGCAATCGAGGTGGACAACCTGCCCGCCCTCCATCGTCGCTTCGGGTTCGATGCGTGGCGGAACGGCGAAACGGCTGGGTTCGTCGACCACGACGCTGCCGTCGGTCTCCCAGATGCCCGAGCGGAAGGTGAGGCTCGACACGTGCCCCTCGCCGATGCCGCGCAGCGAGAGGATGAACCGCGTGGCTCCGGGCGCGATGCCCGATTGAGCAGGGTGCGCAACGATGCTGGGATTGAACAGCGCGGCCGATTCGAAGGAGAATTCCTGGGTCAGATACGCGCCGATCGCGAGCGCGCGCGCGTCGCCGATCGTATTGCGATCGAGGCCGGGCAGGTCGAGTTCGTCGAAGCGCCTGTCGAGTACGGTCGCGGCGTTGCGGTGGCGCGCGTCGAGCGTGTCCATGATCGCATGCAGACGGCTTTGCACTGCTGCATCGTCGAGCGCGAGCACACGCTCTGCGATGCGCAGCGTGCGGGGATGATCGGCAACCTCAAAGGCGGATGGGTCTTCGAGCGCGAAGGGGCGCAGCACGGTGCGCACCGAGTTCGGCTTGAGCGTGAGGGGCAGATGCGTGATGAGTTCGGCCATGGGTGCTCCTACAAGCGCGAGCCCGCACTGGCGACCGACCCCCTGAAGACAGAACCGGCCGCCGCAAGTTCCGCGCGCTACCCCTCCCTCGCACCGGGCACGGCAGAGCCTCGACCGGGCGGCCGCACGCCTAGCGCAGTCCCACTCCCCCCGTCTGACGCGCCGATGCCACCGTCGCGCCCGATCCGAGCGACATGGGAGCAACCCTGATCTCGATACGCCGGTTCGCCTGATTGTCCGTCGGTCCGCCCGCGACCACCGGATGGCCCTCGCCGTAGCCGATCGCGCTCAGATGTTGCGGATCGACCCCCTTAGAGATCAGATATTCCGCTACCAAGCGCGCCCGATCGCGGCTGGAGGCCGCGCTGCCGACCGTATCGGTTTGCCCGCCCACACGCATCGCCAGGCCCGGGCACCGCCCGGCGACCGTCGCCAGCTTATCGAGCGGCGATTTGCTGCCCGGGTCCGGACATATCCTCGCCATTGGGCGCAGCAGGGGTAAGCAGGGTCGGCTGCGCGATCTTCTGCCCGGAACGCGGCCCCTTGAGCACCGGATACAGCGACAGCATCGGGTAACCGCCCATCGGCTTCGATTGCGCCTGGTGGCAGGTACCGCAGTTCGCCTTGTTCGGATCGCCCTGCGGTCCCTTGCGGTACGCGGGGAACACGTTGGCGAGGCCACCGATGTAGTTGACGTTGATATCGCGCACCATGCGGATGCCGTACCAGGCGTTGGCACGCTGCGGACGGCTGATGCTCCACTGCCGGAAGCTTTGCGTGTTGTGGCAGTAGGTGCAGTTGACGCCGAGCGCCGAACTCATGTGCATCATCAGCCCATAGGTGCCGCGCGCCGCATCGATCGGCTGCGTATCCTTCGGCCCCGGATAGGGGCTGTTCGCCGCCACGCGGATCACCGCGGGATTGGTGTTCAGATAGGTATCGAACGGCTTGTTGGGCAGATCCGAATAGGCCACGACAGCCAGCGGCGTATCCTTGCCATGCTTGTTACCCGCGAGCTTCATCGGATCGCCTGGCAACGGCCCCTTGTTCCAGTTGTACACCGGCACCGCATTGCCACGGTGGCAGGTCCAGCAGGTCACCCCGGTCGCGTGGACGTGCTGCGTCCAGTTGTTGTTGATGTTCTGCGTCATCTGCAACATGCGCCGCGCGACGACCTTGGTGTACTTCTCGTCCGAGGCCATGTTCGCGGGGTTGTGGCAATAAGCGCAGCCCTGCTCACCCGTCCCGATCCACTCGTTCATCGAAAGCATGATGCGGTTGAAATCGTCCGTGCTCGCGTAGCCCAGCACCTTGACGTTCTGGTAGGTCTCGCTGGCGCGCGGGCCTTCGTCGGGCGAGGCGGGATAGGGCTCGGGCGGGATCGCGGCCGCGACCGGGATCAGCGAGGGCTGGACCACCTGCTGGATACCCGTGCCGCGATACCCCTGCTGCGAGGTGACTTTCTTGCCGAGATCGCAGCCGCCGAGCAGCAGCGCCGAACCGGCGAGGATCAGGGGCAGATGCTTGGCGGCGCGGCTCATTTGGGGGCTCCGGGCAGGAGGGCGGGATCGACGACGCCGGTATCGGGGTAGATCGTTGCGTAATGATGATCCACGGCCCAGAGGTACCAGTTATCGACAACGGTTCCGGTCAACAGGATGCCTATTCCGCCGGTCAGCGTGGTCAATACGGCAAACCACCACGCCCAACGGTGGACGCTTTCGTAGGTGGCGTTGAAGCCCATCGTCCAGCGCCAGAACAGGCCCGCACGTTCGGCCGCAGTGCCGCGATCGACGATATGCTCCAACTCGCGCTCGCCGCCGTACCGGCCGACCGCCATGATCGTGGCACCGTGCATCGCGAACAGCAGCGTGGACCCATAAAGGAACACGATCGAGAGGCAGTGGAACGGGTTGTAGAACAGATTACCGTAGCGGATGCTGAACGCGGCGGTCCAGTCGAGGTGCGGGAAGACGCCGAACGGCACCGCTTCGGACCACGATCCCATCAGCAGCGGCCGGATGAAGCCCAGCACCAGATACAGCCAGATGGCGCTCGCGAACGCCCAGGTTGTGTGCGTGCCGATGCCGAGCGCGCGCGCACGGTTGTAGGAGCGCACCCACCACAGGATGATCGACGTGGTGAGGAAGAAGCCGGCCATCAGCCACCAGCCGCCCTGCGCCAGCGGTGGCAGGATGCTGATGCCATATTGCGGCGCGGGCGGTTCGAGCGCGAGCCACGGGAGCTGACGCACGAACTGGACCCAGCTCCAGTTGACCGACGCGAGCATGTTCAGCCCGATGATCTCGAACGCGATGAACCCGCAGAACAGCGAGGCAATGCCGAGCGTGCCCAGATAGAAGGGACCGATCTGCGCATTGCCGATCGCGCCCATCAGGTCCGAATACCACGGTTTGAAATCGCGGGCGCTATCGGCCCAGGGCAGCGGCGGCCCCATTTCGGGTGCAGCGCGGAGCTGCACCTGGGTGAAGATATTCTGATACGCGGCCATTATGTTGTACTCCCCGCCTAATGCCAGATCGGAAGATTGAGCCACCACGTCCACCACTCGGGCCAGCCGCGCGTCCAGAACGGGCCGCTGATCACGATGCAGACCGCACTCCAGAAGCCCGCGTTCAGCGCAAGGAACAGGCCGAGCCGGTGGATGCCGAGCGTGCCGATCGAATAGCCGATGAAATCGCGGAAGAAGCCGTCCTCATATTCGGGCGACTTCATCGTCTCGCCGGGTCGGCCCGGGTTGGCGGCGGCCAGCACCAGCGATCCGTGCAGCGCGAGCGCCAGCGTCGTGGTGAAGAAGAAGCTCACCGCGAGCATGTGCGCGGGGTTATAGTGGAAGTGCAGATATTGGTATCCAGTATTCGATACCCAATCGAGATGGCTGAAGATGCCGTAAGGGAAGCCGAACCCCCATGCGCCGAGCAGCAACGGGCGGACGATTTCGAGCGTTACATAGGCGAGGATCGCGAAACTGAACGCGAACGGCACATGCAAGCCCATGCCGAGCTTGCGGCAGATTTCCACCTCGCGCAGCGCCCAGGAGATGAACGATCCTGTCGCGGCAATCGTGATGATCTGCCACAGCCCGCCCTC